>OLKV01000199.1_pt1 | contig 90616 bp, 82 predicted proteins | sample 1604391 | NCBI WGS metagenome assembly OLKV01 (sample SAMEA104055711, study PRJEB20765) | soil metagenome | isolation source: soil | reverse complement strand
CGCCTGATATTCCCGCCACTATTAATTACAATGGCAAAAATGTAGCGGCTACCGTATTGTTTGATACCGGAACCCCATCGATCTCGACCATAGAAGATAATAGCGCTACTGCCGAGGCATCGCTTCCGGCAAATTCACCCGTAACCATAACCACCGCAAACGGGTTTAGCTATTCCTATACCACAAGCGCCGCCCACAATTTAACACAGGTCGGCAAGCCGCTAATTACAGGCGACCCCAGAACCATTTTCAGCATTGATTTTTTTATTGATAACGAATACCTGATGAACTATGCCGGGCACGAAATTGGGCTGAAGAATAATTAAAATTGCAGTGTCGGAGAAATAAAAGAAAATTACTTAACCGGCATTGCATAAATTTTAAGGCCCAATATCCCAATCATTATCAGGAACATAAAAAACACCTCGGTCGGTGCAATGCGCTGATGAAATAATAGGGATTCGGCAATTTTTATAAAAATTAATGTTACAGCCGTCCAAACCGCAAAGGCTGTACCTGTCGGCAGTTCTTTAATTGCTACAGAGAATAAATAAATATTTGCAAGTCCAAAGGCAAGGTAACCTATAAACGGTAGCAGTACAGGTAAGCCACCGCTGTGCCATTTATAAAAGCTAACTAACCTTAAAGTCTTAAGGTCGTTGAATTTCATAAACTTCAGGCAAAAAGTCCATACGGTTTCGCAAAGTGCGGCAAGTATTAAACAGATCCAGGCCAAGGCTTAAAAATTATGGGATAGTGATAGCATTGCTTTAATTTTCGTTTACGGTAATTAGTTCAGCAGGTACGTTTTGGGGTTGACGCATGTTAACTGTAACAGGGGCTTTATAAAGTCCAAAAAGCTGTTTTGTAGTTTTAATCAGGTTTGGCCGTAACCGGTAATAAGCTTTAAACCACTTATATTTCAACAACCACTTTTCGTTAAAGCGTATTACCGAAAAAGCATGCTGTAAAAAATAGTCCTTAGGATACTCATAATACAGCCCCCAGTTTTCGGGTTTATTGCCGGGTTTGTGATTTGGATAATACACCGTTCTGAAAAGATAATCCCACATCGCAAATTTGGTTGAAAAATTGGCGTGAAACACCTCCTGATAATTGGCGTGGTGCCATAAATGTAATTCGGGCGAGTTAAAAAAATATTTAAGCTTACCCAGTTTAACATTAACATTGGCGTGTATAAACATACCAAACATAGCATCCAGCATAGCTTTAATCGGGATAACCGCCGGGTCGGCACCAAGGATAACTATCGGTGCAAACTCAATGGTCTGGTTAATAATGATCTCCAGAATATGTGACCGTGATCCCGCCAGGAAATCAACCTCTTTGCCTGAATGATGTGCCTCATGCGTGCGCCATAATAATTTACTGGCATGCTGCAGGCGATGAAAAAGGTAGATATACAGATCGTGTGTGAACAAAAAGAACAGCACTTGTTCTGTAACCGACCAGCTTTTAAAAAAATGCAATCCTTCCCAACTAAAATGATGCTGAACAGGATTAATGATGTAATCAAATATCACTATTTTGAGCACATAGCTCTGGATGATGGTATACCATACCAGGTCAACCCAAAAACCATCCCTAAAAAATGGCAGTCCTTTCCGGTAAGGTGATATGCGTTCCCAACTGATAATGAATACTATCCAGCAGATTAATATGGTGGTAGTTATTTGGATTAAAGTCATTTATATATAAACATTGTCATTGCGAGCGATAGCGTGGCAATCGCGAACTTTACAGGGCGAACATGCATAGTTCGCGATTGCTTCGTACCTCGCAATGACATTTGGTTACTGATTTTATCTATGCTAACGATTTATCTTTATACTCATCGCTAATGTTAACCCTTAAACGTTTCATAGGTCCAAGCTCCGATTCGTAAACTTTTTTTACGCCGTCGCCGGTTGCTATTTCAACATCGCGGATATCGCGCACCATGCGCTGGAAGCCCTGTGGTTCAACCGATGCAGCATGATCTGATCCCCACATAGCACGATCGAGCGTAAAATGGCGTTCAACAAACGTTGCGCCTAATGATGCCGCAGCAACGGTTGTAGCCAGCCCGGTTTCGTGGCCTGAATAACCTATTGGCAATCCAGGATATTTATAACCAAGCGTTTGAATCATTTTCAGGTTCAGCTCTTCAGGCTTGCACGGGTATGCCGAAGTTGAGTGAGCAATAAGCAAAGGATAGTTTTCGTCATAAGCCCTTACCAGTTCAACAGCGGCTTCAATTTCTTTATTGGTTGACATGCCAGTTGACAGCATCAACGGTTTTCCGGTCAACAAAATTCTATTGATCAGCGGGAAATCAGTTAACGACGCCGAAGCCAGTTTGTATAACGGTGTGTCAAAGCGTTCCATAAAATCAACAGCTTCAACATCCCAGGTTGATACAAACCAATCAATGCCCTGCTTTTTGCAATATTGATCAATGGTGGCATATTCAGCTATACCGAATTCCGTTTTGCGTTTGTAATCGATATAAGAAATGCGTCCCCACGGGGTATCGCGCATAATATCCCATTGGTCTTTAGGTACACAAATTTCAGGCGTTCTTTTCTGGAACTTAACCGCAGTAGCCTTTGCTGCAACGGCCTCGTCTATTAATTGCTTTGCAATTTCAAGTGAGCCATTATGGTTGATACCAATTTCGGCAATAATATAACATGGCTCACCCGGGCCAATCTTATTACCGGTGTTTAAGGTAATAACTTCATTAACCTGTAATTTAACTTTTGCTGTATGATGCGAAGCGATGATCATTTCGGCCAGTTCTCTGAATGCACCTTCGCCGCCTTTAGCCGCGCAAATAATTTGCGCGGTATCCTTAATAAACGAGATCGCGTCAGCAGGACAAACGCCAATTCCGGCAAGCTTCATTACTTCCAAATCGTTGGTATCATCGCCAATATAAACAACCTCTTCGGGTTGTAAGTTAAGGCGGTTTAAAATTTCTTTAAAAACGGATGGCTTGTCCTTAACGCCCAAATGCAGTTCCGTGATCTTTAATTTTTCGGCACGTTTTATTACCGATGGCGATAGCTCGCCGGTAATAATGCCTGTTTCAACACCCGCAAAGTTGCGCAGGCGTTCAACACCCATGCCATCACGGATATCAAATTTTTTAAACTCCTCGCCGGTTTCACCGTAGTAAACACCGCCATCAGTTAATACGCCATCGCAATCTGTAAGAAGCAATTTAATGCGTGAAAGTTTCTCGTTTAACATCTTAATTTATGTTTTAAGTTTAGTGTTTAAATTGCTGTCCATCCGCCGTCAACTATCAGGTTGGCACCTGTCATATAGGCTGATGCTTCACTGGCCAAAAAAACCAATGCCCCCTGGTAATCAGTTGGCCGGGCCATGCGTCCCAGTAAAGTTTTGGCTGAATAATTTTGAATAAAAAACTCGTTTTGTGAATTCTCAACACCGCCCGGCGAAAGCGTATTTACACGCACGCCCTTATGCCCCCAATAAGCAGCTAAAAAGCGGGTAAAATTTACCACCGCTCCTTTGGTTACCGGGTAAACCGGCGATTTATAAAATGTCTGCTCCCCGCATTCATCCCGATAAATAGATTGATCGGGCCCAACCACACCGTAAGTTGATGCGATGTTGATGATACTGCCGTGCCCCTGCCCGGCCATTACAGATCCAAAAATCTGCGATGCCAAAAACACCCCCGTAATATTTACATCCAATGATTTTTTAAAAGCATCAAGCGGGTAGTTTTCAAATGCCGATAACTTCTTAGCCATACCCGGGTTTTCGAACATATCATTAATGGCTGCATTGTTCACCAAAATATCAATACTGCCATAGCGGGATACTATTTTATCGCGGGCTGCTTTTAATGAGTTTTCGCTGGTAACATCTAATTGCAGGCCGGCATGCTGATCACCTAAAACTTTGGCAAAGCTATCGGCACCTTGTTCGTCCAGGTCGGCTACAATAACATTTGCCCCAGCTTGCGCCAATGCTTCGCAGTGTTTTTTCCCAAGCAGGCCAAGCGCGCCTGTAACAATTGCAGTTTTATTTTTTAAAGAGAAAAGCTCCATATAGATTTTATCTATACTGTTTTAGGTTTAATATTGTAATTATTTACTTTGCGAAAAACAGCTTCAAGCACCTCGCCTCTTAAGTATTGTTTAACGTTACCGCTAAGGATAGCTTCCTTTATAATTGGCATCACATCGCGATAAGCTGACAGGGTGTAAGCAATATCCTCATCGCTATGGCTAAAGCACATATTGTGGAATCCGGCCCATAACAGACCGCGTTTTATCATTTCCTGTTGCATCAGGGCTTTCACCTCCAGCCCGTTTCCGGCCTCGGGGGTAAAGGTTACCATTGAGCGGCAGTTGTAGCCTATGCAGCGGCTGTAAACATCCATGCCGGTTTCAATAGCAATCAGGTTATAGCCGTCTTTTAGTATTGCACCTTTTTCGTCAAGGTATTGGGGTACATTTTTATCGCGCAATTCATTTATAGTAGCAATACAGGCAGCCAGAGACAAAGCCTCACCGCCAAAAGTGGTGTAGCTGAACACTTCTGAATTAAACAGCTCCATTACATCGGCGCGACCAGTTAGCAATGCTATAGGCATTCCGTTAGCGCAGGCTTTTGAGTACACCGCCAAATCAGGCTTTACATCAAAATACTCCTGTGCGCCGCCAATAGCTATGCGGAAGCCAGTCCACATCTCGTCAAAAATTAACAGTGTTCCGTTAGCTTTGCACACTTCGGCAAGTGCTTTTAGAAAATCTGGCTTTGGGGCCTCAAAAATAAATGGTTCTAAAATTAAGGCTGCAACAGTTTCGTCAAGTGCAGCTTTTATGGCTTCAATATCGTTATACTCAAAAGTATAGGTCATATTTTGGATAGCCTCGGGGATACCTGCGTTACGGCTGGTAATACCGATATACCAATCGTGCCAACCATGGTATCCGCAGCAAAACACTTTTTCGCGACCTGTAAAAGCACGTGCCACACGTATAGCCGCCGAGCAAACATCAGCTCCCGTTTTGGAGATCTTTACTGCTTCCGCATTAGGAATAACCTCCTGGATCAACTCCGACAATTCTACCTCAAGCGGATGCATTAGCGAAAAGGTGATACCATCAGCCAGTTGTTTTTTTATGGCTTCGTCAACCGCCGGATAAGCATAACCCAAGGATATTGGCCCAATGGCCGAATTAAAATCAATGTATTCGTTGCCATCAACATCCCAAACATGTGAGCCCTGTGCTCTTTGGATGTATTTGGGGGCAACACCTTTGGTAAATTGTCCAGGCCCTTTTGCCAGGGTTTGGGTAACCGGTTTCTGAACTTTTAATGCACGCTCATACAACTCGTTTGATTGCGTTATTTCGGGATACTCAGGGTTAAATTTTATTGAATTTGGCATAGTATCGTTTATCTTTTTATTACTCAGAAAATTGTAGCGGTGCAATTTCGGGCTGATGAAATGCAGTGTTATAGCCCAGTATTTTTTCGGCAATTTGTTTACCCGTAAAGCCTTCGTACGCCAATAAATTGGGCAGCAATGCTGGCTTAAACCATTTTTCGTTTAATGCCATCGGCAACACATTAGCGGTAACTCTGTGCTTTAGCAATACTTCGGCAACAATGCTGTAAAGGCCGCCGGTTAAAAAATGATCTTCGAGTGTTACGGTTAAATTGCTATCGGCAGTAGCTTGCAGTATAGCCTGTTCATCAACAGGTTTAAGGCTGCGCATATTAACAAGCCCAACGGATAAACCTTCATTTTTTAGGATCTCCACCGCTATAAGCGCTTGTTCAAACAAAAGCCCATACGTTAAAATGGTTACGTCTTCGCCTTCAGCAATTACTTCGGCTTTGCCTAACTTAAAAGGACTATGCTGATATTCAGTTTTGCGGGTATTAATGCGCACATACGATGGGGTGGGATGCGCCCAAATTTGAGGCAGCATTTTTACCATGTCACCCTCATCGGCCGGTGCAAATACCGTCATGTTAGGGATACCGCGCATCAGGGATATATCTTCAATGGCCTGGTGGGTAGGCCCGTTTCCATCCGACAAAAAACCCGGGATAAAGCTGCTTAACTTAACAGGAAGGTTGGGTATACCGGCATCGGTACGCACAAACTCAAATGCGCGCATGGTTAAAAACGATGCCAACGCATGTACCACCGGTATCCGCCCGCGCAAGGCCAAACCCGCGGCAGCCCCAATCATGGTTTGTTCGGTTATCCCGGTATCAATAAAACGTTTGCCTAATTTTGCGGGAATGTTGCGCACAAGGGCGCGGTTCTCCGCCGTCATCACTATAAAACGTTCGTCGGATAATGCAATCTCTGTTAATAATTCCTCGTATGACATATTATCTCACCACTAAAGTTTCGGATGTTAATTGAGTTACATGTTCGCCGTGCAGTTCTTTAAGCAGATCTTCTACTTCGGCAGCGTTAAAATTGCAGAACCACCTGTCGGCGCGGCGCTCAATGCTGGGCAAGCCCTTGCCGCGTACGGTATCGGCAATAACTACATTGAGTTTGCCTGTTTCAAACGGGTAGGCCGAAAACGCATCATGCAGCGCCTCAAAGCTGTGCCCGTTTATGCGTTTTACTGCTGCACCAAATGCAGTAAATTTATCGTGCAGTGGCTCCAACGGAATCAGATCCTCAGTAGCCATATTGGCTTGAAACTGGTTACGGTCGATCACAAAAATCAGGTTATCCAATTTATAAGCATTGGCCACCAGCACAGCTTCCCAGCAGGTGCCTTCGTTCAGTTCGCCATCACCCATTATGCATACCACCTTGTTGTTGCCGCTTTTTATTTTAATATCCATCGCCACACCAACAGCTACCGAAGGCAAATGCCCAAGCGAACCCGAATGAAACTCAATACCCGGAATTTTGGTGTTGGGGTGCCAGTAAATATGATCGGTGGTGGATAAGTGATTTTTTAAACGGTCTTTTTCCAACAAACCCAGTTCGGCAAATGTTCCGTACAGGGCGGGCACATCATGCCCTTTTGAAAGAAACAGGTAATCGCGATTAGGATCATCAAGATTGTTCTTGTTGATGTTCAAAAATTCCGAGTACAGGTAAACGATTAGATCGGCAGCAGAAAGCGAAGCCCCTACAAAACAACCGCCATCGGTAGACATTTTGATAATATGCTCGCGCACTTTTAGTGCGGTAGCTTCAAGCTGATCGGCATGCGTTAATACACTTTGCATTTATAGATTTATATTTTTTTCAGGCCGAAATTTTTGTTTGTTCCGGCGAAATGGTTTTTAATTCGTTAAGGTGATTGCGGTACCAGTTTACCCCGGCGTACTGCGCATTGATCTGGTAGATCTCCGGTTCTTCTTCGAGCAGGTTTAAAATATCATAGCACGAGAAATTTGGTTTTGCGGGATATAACTCTTCAAACACACGCTTGATGAACCGGTAATCAGCTTCATAATCAATGGTAAAACGGTGCGACATGGAATAATCCTCATCGGTTTCCCAAAGCACATTCCCGATGTTGAATTTTTCGGGATTTTCCCAGATATAAGGAGTGGTATGCTCCAGCTCCAATGGTCTTACAGCTTCTTTCCATGTTTTTTCGAGACAGGCAATGCTCATTATTTCCACATCGTTTCCATCGGGGAAAGTGGCGGGGTGCAGATTGCTTACATAATCGTATCCGCCAGGATTGGCAAAGTAAAAATCAAGCACGTCATCAATAATGCGGGGGTCAATCAATGGGCAATCCGATGGGATCTTTAATACCAAATCAGCACCATATAATTTTGCGGCCTGGTAATGGCGATCAAGCAAATTATTCAAGCTTCCGCGGAAACAGTCAATTCCCATTTCTGAAGATTCCTGCACTATTATATCATCTGTTTTTTCTTCGGATGTTGCAATAATCACTTGTACATTATGGCTGATCATCTGCACACGTTCAACCATACGCCATAAAAGGCTTTTGCCTAAAATGGGTAACATCACCTTACCTGGTAAACGGCTTGATGATGTTCTGGCTTGTATAACTATTAATATTTTTTGTGCCATCAATCTGCTCCTATTCAATTCATCAGGCATATTGCATTTCCAAATATTCCCATGGCTCTGGCTGCAGGGTAAATCCAGTCAGAAAATCTTCTTTACTACCTTTAAATTCCATATAACTGCTGCATACCTGCGCAATATTTTTTGCCGAAGTACCACCGTTTTGAATGGGTGCAAGCCTTTTTAATTCTTCTATATTAAAATACGAGTGTACTTTTTTACCCAATGCAATACCGGTGTACACTACTGTTGAGTACTGGGTAATCAGTTCGCTGCAATTGGCAATCATGTGGTTGGTATTATCGCTGTGGTATACCAACGTTCCGGCAGGTGCATATTTTCTTATTTCGGCTTCTGCACGGTCAATTCGTTCATTGGGATGCAGTTTAAATAGCATAGGCCTGCCTGCCGCAATTTTTACAGCATGCTTTATAAATTCTACCCTGTTCTCAAACTTGTAGGTTTCGCGCATATCCGAAGTAGCCACCATCACATAACCACGATGCGGAAAATCATTCGCAACAAACTGCAGATGATCATCATAATTAGGGATGCCGGTTACAATGAGTTTTTTAAGATCTGTACCAAATTTGGCAAAGTGGTTTTTATATCCCTCTGATGCGGCGCAGTAAACGTCACACACATTGGTTGATCCGTTTAAAGAGGTATCGCCGGTAAAATATGGCGGTATGCCAAAAGCACGTACAAAACCGGTTAACAGCGTATGCCTGTCAATCATGCCTTCCTGTACCCATATTGTTTTTGTATCTCTGAACTTTTTGGCAACTATCATATCAGTGCAATTCACCACCAAATCATAATGATTTAAATTGCCACTGTAATCAACTTGCAACCCTTGCTCATGCAGATAGTTTTCTGATCGTTGTTTAAACTGCCCGGTTAATACCGTGCCATTTGCAAAGGGGGTATATTTTACAATTGCCTTAAGAAATAATGTATCCGGAAACAGCTGGCTAAACCAGCAATCGTACTGGGGCAAATGCTTTGAAATTTGATGCATCTGCGAAGTTTGATTAATAGAACCTGTGATAAAAAGTATCTTTCTCCTCATAGCAATCACTTAAATAATTTTAAAACTACTTAATAGGTTTTGGCTTTTGAGGCGACGGGAAAATGGTAATATTTTGTTAACTTTTTATTAATCAGCCTTGTTGAAAATAGCCCTGCGTGTTAAATCTGTGATTTTAGGATTAATAATTTTTAAATAAAAAGTTTAAACTAATTGAACATTTAAAATCAGAAACAATATTTTTATAGCTTATGCCATCAAAGCCGATTTTAAAAAAGATACGCCCTATACAACTCATTGCTGTTATCTTCTTTACGGTTTCGGGCGGTCCGTATGGTTTGGAGCCTTTGCTCAGTTATGCGGGTGAGCATGCTACTTTACTGCTGTTATTAGTAACCCCATTATTGTGGGATGTCCCAGCAATTTTTACTGTGCTTGAGCTTAACAGCATGATGCCTATTGAAGGCGGCTATTACAAATGGGTAAAGCATGCCCTAGGTACCCGTTGGGGATTTTACGAAGGCTGGTGGACCTGGCTTTACACCTTTGTTGATCTGGCTATTTACCCCGGCTTATTTGTGTTATATGCCTCTTACTTTTACCCCGATTTGGTTCATTACCGCATTCCTATTTGTTTGTGCGTGGTATGGGGGTCGGCTGGGCTAAATATTTTAGGGATTGTACCTGTGGGCAAAACATCGTTGTTTTTGGGTGGGATAGTGATACTGCCGTTCATTATTTTATTTGCGCTGTTTTTTTACCATCATACGGGTGGTATAAAAATACCGTCGCCCACGTTAACGGGCGTTCCTTTTTCTTCCTTCGGGATGGCATTGTATACCGTAATGTGGAACTGCCTTGGATGGGACAACGTTACTACTTATGCCGAAGAAGTTGAAAAACCGGTAAAGTCGTACCTTGTATCCATTTTTGCCGCCTTTGCTTTGGTAATAGTGCTTTACTTTTTGGCGATTCTGATTGCACAGCAATCAGGCATAGCGCCTGATGTTTTAACCGACAAGGGTTTCCCTGCGGTTGCCAAACTGATTGGCGGTAAGTGGCTCGGCGGCCTCATTGCCCTTGCCGGCATGGCCAGCAGCCTGGGCATTTATGCCGCGGTTTTACTTTCTGTATCGCGCGTGCCAAAAGTTATGGCCGATGACGGCCTGCTTCCGCAGCGGTTAAATAAAATACATCCACGGTTTCAAACCCCTTATATTTCTATTTTAGTATGCTCTCTTATTGTTAGCCTGATGATTTTATGGCCCTTCGCCGATCTGCTTATTATAGATGTAACCGTATATGGTGCCGGCTTATCTTTAGAGTACATTTCGCTAATAAAGCTGCGCATTACTGAGCCAAATGCGACCCGCCCTTTTAAGATCCCGCTAAACATTCCCGGGCTTTGCCTGATGATATTGTTACCGGTAACTGTTTATTTTGTTGCCCTGGCAGGCGCATTTTCATCTGCACAAGAGGCTGTTTGGGCCGCCGTTTTTGCAATTACCGTGTTGGCCAGTGCCGAATTGATATGGCGATTGATTGTGTGGCGAAAACCGTACTTGAAATCTTAAGCATAAATCAGCGCTCATTTTATCACGCCTATTTATCTACGGTGTATACAAATTTGCATGTTTAGTTAGATTACTATTTTAAAAAATCCATGCTCCGTTAGGAGCCAAATATCGGTAGAATAATAAAAAATGACCTTTTTTCGCGCCGTAGGTGCGATACTTATCAACCAAATACGGTGTCGATATGCTCAAAATGTTATGTACCTACGGCACATAAATAATCATTTAATTTTATTTCTACCAATATTAAACCCCGATGGGGTTAATAAAAAACATGTACAAATGGTGGCTTACTAACAATGAAAATATAATATTTTATATTTTACTATATTTAATCTATAGAATTTGTAGTATTTAAATTTATTATTATATTTGTCGCAGATCAGATCACAAGATATTTTGTTTTTTTGATTGATATAATGCGGGCTTTGGTTGGCAAATTGATGGTTCAAGTCCGTCGCCCGCGTCTCTCCTCACTCACTATTAGGTTTATAATTGGTTAGATCGAGCCCCTGCCCATCAGGGGCTCTTCTTTTAAACTTTGCTGTAATCGTCCTAACTTAATAATGCATTTTTAGCATATTCACGACACTTAATAACTTCTTTTACAGCGTCAGATCCTTCGGGGATATTATATTCCAGCTCAATGGTTGCCGGGAATTTGTAGCCATTCTTTTTCATCATTGCTAAAACTTCTTTTATCGGCGTGTCACCCTGTCCCCATGGCATATTAGGGCCATTTTGGAATTTACGGTCCTTAATGTGCATACTGGTGATCCTTTTGTGATTTTTTAAAATAAAATCAATCGGACTGCTGCTGGTACCGGCTACGTAATGGCCAATATCAAGGTTAATACCGTTATAGTCAGACTGGCTTAAGGCAATATCCCATAAGGTTGGGGTAGCTTGTGTGTGAGCGTGATAGCCAACTATCATTTTGTGTTTCTCGGCTAAATCGCCAAGGCGTTGGGTTTGCATGGCGTCGGGTAGTTCAACCGTTACGTGCGAGCAGCCAAGAGCCTTCGCGGCATTAAATGCATAATCAATTTCGCCATCAGTATTTTTAGCCCCCAGAGCGTTCGGTTTCCAGGCGTAAATATTTATTCCGGCATCGTTAAACATTTTGCGTATGCCAAAAAAACTGTCCATAATGGTGTTTTCGCGCCAGGTAGCAAGCCGTGCGTGAAAATCGCCGCTGCTATCATATTTAGGTGCGCCGGCGTAAGCTTCGGCGGCATCACCCATCATCTCAATAGCATTGATATTACAGGCGATACAGTATTTTAAAATATCGTCAATAGTATTTGGCATACTTCTGAACGAATAGGTGATCACACCTATTTGTACCCCATCTATTTTAGAGTTGGGTTTGGCACTCGCAAGCAATGAACTTGCGAAAGCACTTTTTGAGGCTAAAGCCATACCTGCTACTGCAAGCACGCTTGTACCAATAAATTGGCGCCTGGAAACATATTGTTTCTTCATGGTAAAAAAAAGACTTTTAGTTAGAAATAACTGGTTTGATCATAAATTGGTAATCAAATTTATAAAAATATTTACCATAAACGTGTACAAAACATGATAACATTTTAACACCATAGCATATAGGGGTTACCATTAAGAATAGGTTATACATTTCAAAATGAGCCCTGTATCTCATACATTTTCCTTATATTTGTATGAGATAAATTTACCAGTTTATTTTCCTGTGGTGTAATGGTAGCACCTCTGATTCTGGTTCAGAAGATCGTGGTTCGAGTCCATGCAGGAAAACTAAAGCTTCACATAGCTGTGAGGCTTTTTTATTGCTTATTTTTTGGGACTATATATACAGATCACTTAATTTTTTGGCGATGATTCAAACCCCAGTCAACCAAAGTTTCGGTCACAGGGAAAACGCTGAGTCCGTATTCGGTGATGGCATAATTAACGGTAATAGGTTTGGTATCCATAACCGTTCTTAAAACAAGCAGGTTAATTTCCAGATCCTGTAATTCCTTGGATAACATTTTGGCCGAGATCCCCTCAACCTCGCGCTGGATTTTCTTGAAGGTATTTTTTTCGCCAATGTGATTATTTAAATGGCGCATAATCCTTAATTTCCATTTGCCGCCTAATACTTCAAGGCTATCTCTAATGGCGGCCAGCTCCTGTTCGCAGGTGGCTTCTTGTTTATCAACGTTTTCCATAATTTTAAATGGTTGGTTAACTAAAGGTAACCGGTTACCTTTAGTTAACCGATAACAAAAATAAAGCATTTCATCCTAATTTTGAGCATCATACAAAAACCAAATAAAATGAAAACACTCGACTACTATGTACTGGATGTATTTACCGACACTAAATTCAGCGGCAATCAATTATCGGTAGTATATACTGATGAAGAACTTGAATTACAACAATACTATGATATCGCAAGGGAGTTTGGATATTCCGAAACATCTTTTGTAAATTATTCAATCACCGAGGAAGTATTTAAGGTACGCTCCTTCACTCAGGCAAATTTTGAAATAACTGGAGCCGGCCATAATCTTTTAGGTGCGGTATGCCTGGCGCTGTTAAAAAAGTGGGACATATTCACAAAACAAAATGGCGAAACCTGGGTACTGATGGCCGGTGAAAAAATACCATTAGCAGTTACCGAGAAGAACGGGCTTCTGTATGTAGGAATGAAACAGCGCCCGGCCGAAATTATAGGTACTGTACCTGCCGATATAATTGCCGAAGCAGTAGGTTTAACAATTGATGACCTTAACTTAAACGATTGGGAAATTAACATTGTTAAAACAGAAGTTGGGCACCTGATGGTACCCGTAAGGAATTTAGAGGCACTCAAAAGAGCCCGCTTAAATAAATCGTTATTAAAAGAAGCATCCCGCAAGTTTGGATTTGAAGGCTGTTATCTTTTTACTACTGATCATCCTAAAATAGACTACCTGGCCGAAACACGTTTTTTTAATCCAAGTATCGGCATTGACGAGGACCCCGCAACCGGCACAGCAGCCGGACCATTAGCTGGCTACCTCCAAAAAATCGACTACATTAAAAAAGATACAGATTACAAGATCTTACAAGGCGAATATGTAAATCAACCCTCAATTATAAATGTTAATGTGGCTACTGACGGTATATGGATAAGCGGATCTTCAGTAATTGTAATGAAGGGCGAATTATATTTATAATAATGCCGACGCGGGTTACCCTGTAAATCCCATTCTCACAGAAGTCTGTAACCTTTTAACTGCGGGGTGTTTAAATATCCGTCACAGAAAAACAAACTAATATTTATTATCTTGTTTAACCAAGTGTTTATTGTAGTAACAAAAATTACCGGAAAATGGCCGTTCAAAAAACCACAGAAAACAATGATAGCGTCGAGGTTTTCTTAAATGCAATCACTGATGAACAAAAACGGAAGGATTGCATCGCGCTCGCCCAACTCATTGGCAAAGTAACCGGGTACCAACCCAAAATGTGGGGGCCAAGCATTGTAGGTTTTGGAAGCTATCATTACCGCTACGAAAGCGGGCACGAAGGCGATTCATCAATTGTTGGATTTTCGCCCCGCAAACAAAATATTACCTTATACCTGGCGGGCGGGTTTCGTGCCGATGAAGATCTGCTGCAAAAGCTTGGGAAATATAAAACAGGCGGTGGCTGCCTCTATATCAACAGCATAGCTACTATTGACATCCCCGTACTTGAGCAAATTATCCGTAACTCAGTAAAAATTTTATTGGATAAGGTTGATAGTCAAAAAAGTAAATGACAATTACTAAATCTAAAGTTTTTGCATGCTCCAGGTAGTCATACACCTTAAATTTTGCACATTGGTGGTTTTAATGGGTTCGTGCAGGTAACCGCCGAGGGTTTTAGTATAGTTAAGCAATACGGATTCGTTCACTAAAAAACGCTCGCTGCCATCGGGCAGCAGGTAACGGCCATTACCTAAATGCTGCACCAATTTCTCTATACCGATATCCGAGGCCAATCGGGCAAAGAAATAGCCGCCCGATTTAAGCACGCGCCACATAGAATGCAGCATGCTATCAAAATGTGCTTCGTTTTTAGCAAAGTGCAATACGGCGCTACTGATTACCAGATCAAATCGGACATCCTCAAAAGGCAGATCTTCGGCAGACGCTACTTTAAAAGCATGCGGCGGATTTGCGGGAGATAATTTTTCAGACAATGCCTTTACCGCTTCAACAGCACTGGCGTTAGGATCAACGCCATAAACTTCGTAGCCATTCCGCAAAAAATAAATCAGGTTACGGCCACCACCGCAGCCAACATCAAGTATTTTGCGGCAATTGTCATACGTCCCTTTTAACAACTGATCAAAAAGGTAAATATCAATGTTGCCGTATTGTTGTTGAAGGTCAGTTTGCATAATTAAAGTTATAATTTATCCAGCGTTATAGCCCTTCTCCTTTGGTGAAGGGTTGGAATGAGGCAATATAATTTATTAGCTTTTCTGTTTATTCTCTTTCATAATGGTATTTGCAGCAAGCAGAGCGATTAAAGTTATTGCCGCTGCTATCGACAAATAATAGCCCACATAAGGCAAGCCATATTTTGTAGCCAGTGTAGTAGCCACTAACGGGGCTAATGAGGCTCCCAATATCCCTGCCAGCGTAAATGATAATGAAGCACCGGTATAACGTACCGAAGCCGGAAAGATTTCGGCAAGTGCAGTCCCGAGCGGACCATAAGTAAGTCCCATTAAAAACATGCCTATAACCAGGAAAAGCACCGTTATTCCCCAACTCCCGCTACTGAATAAAGGCGAGAAAAACATACCAAATATAAAAATAGCAATAGTGGCACCAATCAGAATTTTGTTGCGGCCAAACTTATCAGCCAAAACCGCGGAGATAGGGATTCCCAAACCAAAAAACAATACTGAGATCAATTGCCCTATTAAGAAACCCGATTTTGGGTAATGTAAGGCCGAAGTACCCCAGCTTAACGTAAACACTGTCATTAAATAAAACAGCAGAAACGTAGTAATTGTGGCAATTGTACCCAATACAATAGCTTTGGTATGTTTAGTAAACACGTGGATAAGAGGTAGTTTTACGCGTTCGTTTTTTTCAATGGCATTTAAAAATTCCGGCGTCTCCGTAATTTTTAAGCGGACGTAAAGACCAACCCAAACCAGTACGGCACTTGCGATAAAAGGGATACGCCATCCATAATTAAAAAATTGCTGATCACTCATGGTATTAGTGAGTATAAGGAAGGTGCCGCTTGAAATAAAAAGTCCGATTGGCGCACCCAACTGCGGGAACATGCCATACCATGCTTTTTTACCTTCCGGCGCGTTTTCTGTGGCCAGCAATACGGCCCCACCCCATTCGCCGCCAAGCCCGAGACCTTGTCCAAAACGAAATAAACACAGTAAAATTGGTGCAGCAATGCCAATGCTATTATAGCCCGGCAAAAGGCCGATAGCAACAGTTGAGGGCCCCATGGTCATTAATGCTGCAACAAGGGTTGCCTTGCGGCCCTTACGATCGCCAAAGTGGCCGAATAACGCAGCACCTATTGGCCTTGCCAAAAAGGCCAAAGCAAATGTTGAAAATGATAGAAGCGTAGCCGAAGTGGGGGAAGCCGAAGGGAAAAATAGTTTCGGAAAAACCAACACTGCCGCAGTGGCAAAAATGTAAAAATCAAAAAACTCAATGGTGGTTCCTATAAGGCTGGCTACCAGCACGTTCCTTGTGGAGTTTCTGGTACTATTTGTTTGGTTCATTAGGGCTTTTTATGATAAAGAAACCAAACATAAAATATTCTGGCCAATAATGAACAAACTAATTGCGTTGAATGAGTATTAAACAGAAGATTTGTCTAAGGATTGTTTGACCAAAACAACCTTTAATGCTTTTCTGCAACAAACGTTTTAACAACCTCATACATTCCAGGTTGAAAAGTGGCTATTTCGAGGGCTTGGTCAAGGTAAGGAGATGCGGTTGGGTTGTTACGCATATTTTGATAGTCTTCTGCACTTCGCCATTGCGCATACATGGTAACTTTTGTCCCATCCAAACTTTTATGCAAGCTTGATGCGATGAAGCCGGTAATTTTTGTAACACTTTCTTCGGTCGCTAATGTTAACAGGTCAATCAGTTTTTGTTGATCGGCTGGGTTTACTGTGAACACGTTGATCAGCGTCAGGTAATTATTTTCTGCGTGTATATTCATCATGGGGTGTGAGTTGTGGTAATTAGACAAATAAAAGAAATGTCAATCACGAACATACAGGGCTTCTTTTGTCTGAATCAGAATTTCCAGAATTTTAAGATTTTCAGAATGTCGCGGTTTAAAATTCTATTAATTCCTTAATTCTGCAAATTCTGATTCGGACATCATTTACAAAGCCTTCTCCTTAGTTCTCTCAATTACCTCCATATAGTAGTTCTCATACAGCGGTAAAATCTTTGCCAGATCAAATTCTTTGGCGCGTTCAAGAGCGTTGTCTTTAAATGTTTGCAGCCTTTTTTCGTCTTCCAGTATGTAAATGGCTTTTTCGGCCATGCCTTCAACGTCGCCAACATCTTTCAAAAATCCGGTTACACCTTCAACATTCAGCTCGGGTAAACCACCCGCGTTTGAGCTTATAACAGGCACCTTACAGGCCATGGCTTCCAATGCGGCTAAACCAAAACTTTCCGATTCTGACGGCATTAAAAACAGATCAGCTACTGATAGTATTTCTTCTATTGCATCCTGTTTACCTAAAAATCGCACATTATCCCACACGTCCAAATCGCGGCACAATTGTTCGCAGTAAGAGCGTTCGCCGCCATCGCCCACCATCAATAATTTTGATGGAATGGTTTTAACCAGCTGGGCAAATATTTTTATTACATCCTGCGTGCGTTTAACCTTGCGGAAGTTTGAGGTATGCACAATTATTTTTTCGCCGAAAGGCGCAATTGCTTTCTTAAAGTGATCCTTTGCCTTCAGGCTGAAGCGGGTCAGATCGATAAAATTGGGAATTACTTTGATGTCATTCTCAATTTCAAAAAACTTGTAAGTATCGCTCCTCAAATGCTCCGAAACAGCGGTAACGCCGTCAGACTTATTGATAGAAAAAGTAACCACCGGTTTAAAGGTACGGTCGCGACCTACTAAGGTAATATCGGTACCATGAAGCGTAGTAACCACCGGAATATAAATGCCATAGGTTAACAAAATTTGCTTGGCCATAAACGCTGCCGAAGCGTGCGGAATAGCATAGTGTACATGCAGTACATCCAATTTTTCAAACCTTACTACATCAACCAGCCTGCTGGCCAGCGCCAATTCATAAGGCGGAAAATCAAAAAGCGGGTAGTTAGAAACGGAAACTTCGTGATAAAATAAATTTTCAGAAAACAGATCGAGCCTTGCAGGCTGATTATAGGTTACAAAATGAACCTGGTGACCACGGTCGGCAAGGCCTTTTCCCAATTCTGTGGCAACAACCCCGCTTCCGCCAAAGGTTGGGTAACAAACTATTCCGATTTTCATTGATGTGATTTTCCGATTTTAGTGTTGACTACATTTATCAGGCAAACAATACTCACAGCCCACAAATTCGTCATTGCAAGTTTAGTAGCAATTTACCGCATTAATGTTAAACAGATGTAAAATGATTTGTTTTGACTTTTTACATATCAGCTGATTTTATATCGATAAAATGCCATGTTAGCAATTAACAACTACAAGAATATGAGCGGGTTAAATTCACCTCTGTTTAGCTCTTAGGCCCTTCATACTTTTTAATTTATTATATTGCATACAACTTATTACATTTGGGCAACATCCCCATGAATAAAAAAAAGGTATTAATAACCGGAGCCAGTAAAGGATTGGGCCTGGCCATTTCAAAAAAGCTGTCGGCGGAATATGAGCTGATATTGCATGCTTCAAAAGAAGAAAGTTTTACAGATGTGGAGCCAGGCAGTCATATTTTATGTGCTGATTTTTCGGACAGCGACCAGTTGGCCAACTTTTGCAAACAACTAAAAAAGCAACATGGCGAAGGCCTTTACGCCGTAATTAATAATGCAGGTGTAACCTTTGATAAGCCACTTAATTTTCAGCCCGAGCGAGAGATTGATGCCATGCTGAATATTAATTTAAGGGCGCCTATTATGATATGTAAAACCGCCATGAAGATTTTTGGTTTATACGGGCAGGGAGTGATCATTAATATAAGTTCGGTAGTTGGCGAAAGTGGTAACGCTTTTCAGTCGGTTTACGCAGCAACCAAAGCGGGGCTTACAGCGCTTTCCCGTTCATTGGCGCAGGAGGCGGCGGCGCTTAATGATAGTACGCATAACATCAGGGTGATCAGCGTATCGCCAGGCTTTGTAGAAACAGATATGACGGCGGGTATTCCCGATGTGATAAAAGAAAAATACCTTAGCATGATCCCGGCAAAACGGTTTGGAAAAGTTGATGATATTGCGGATACGATTGAGTTCCTGCTGTCGGACAAGGCATCTTATATCAACGGAACCAATATCCACATCAATGGCGGCTTAATATGATCGAAAGCAAAGAAGTTTATTTGGACATTATAAAAAACGGCACCCTTGTAGGGATTGAGCCTGAAGAAATATTGCTGCACGGCCCAACCAAACGGTTGGTAAATACTTATCACTGGCATTCGCCTAATAAGGGTATCGTTGCCAGCTATTCGCCTACCGCAAGGGATGTAGAGGATCATTTCGGCGTTTTTAGAGGGGTTGATCAGGTAGAAGCGTTTGCGCAGGCCAGCATTGTATCATGCGCTACTTTTTTGGAGTGCCGTAAATTAAACTGTACACCCGATGAATTAAAGGATAAATTTATCCCGGCGTTTATCAGCATAGGTAATGTAAACTTTCAAAATTACCTGGAGTATGGCGATACCTTTATTTGTGTAGGCAATATCACTTTTTACAAATGGCGGCAAATGGTTTGTAACGGACGCATTTATAAAGTGCCCAAAACCATAAACCTCGATGAATATTTCAGTGATTTTACCGAAGAACGATTATTAAAATATGATATTAGCAAAGATTTTATTCCGGTAGCCGAGTTATTTGATATCACCGGCAGGGCAATAAAAATTGAACTCTTTAAAAAAAGCGAATAAAAATGGAAAGACAAGAAATACTTGATGGTTTAATAGAGGTATTAAAAACGATAAGGACAATTGATCCGGAAAGATTAGTTGGCGTTACTGAAGAAACCGACTTCCTTACCGACTTGAGTACACCATCAACCGAATTGATAAATATAGCAGCAAAGGTTGAGCATAAATTTGATATTGAATTTGATGATGATGATATTGATCACATGGGTTCAAAAGTTAAAGATATTATCGATTTAATTATAATGGTAAAAGCCCGGGGCGAAAACGAATAACGTATGCAGGTAGCAGGCAGAAAAGTAGCAGTTGTAGGTATGGGCGGAGCTTTTCCGGCCTGCAAAAACTTGAATGAGTTTGATAAAAAGCTGTTTGATAACCAAAGCCTGGTAAGGGAATGGGATTTAGCGGTGCAATATCAAAAGCAGATCAGGTCTACCGTTTCCGGCTATATTACCGAAGAAGAAATGGGCCTGGAAGCGGTTTGGGCACCCATTACCGAAAAATACCCCGAAACTTATATTGATACCCTGGGCAGAATTCCGGATGCTAACTTGTCAACTGCCGATATGGGCAGTATATGGGCCATGCTGGGCGCACAGGAAGCCACAAAAATGTCCGGCTGGACAAAGGCTGAAATAGAATCAGAACTTACAGGTGTTGTTGTTGGCTCTGGCGGTGCAGGTAACCAGATTTTGCGGGTGGCCTGGCATTATTTTTTTCAGATGGGAAAAAAGGCCCGTATTGCCGGCGCGCACACGGTAGATAGGAGCATGTCATACCGCGAAGCGGCTAATGTATCGTGCCTGCTAAAAACAAAAGGCGTTTGCGAGTCCATTACTTCGGCTTGTGCCACAGGATTGGGTAATATTGGGCATGCTTACCGTTTAATAAAATTCGGCTTACAGGATCGCGCCATCGCCGGTGGTGTTGAAGGCACCGCACTGGAAACCTTTATAGGTTTTGATGGCATGATGATATTAAGCAAAGGCTTTAGTCCGGCCGAAAGTTCACGTCCATTTGATGTGCACCGCAATGGTTTTGTATGTTCGTTTGGTGCAGGCATTGTTGCACTGGAAGAATACGAAATGGCCAAGGCCCGCGGGGCAAATATCATTGGCGTAATAAACGAATATTTCAATAATTCCGATGGCGACGGTGATATGTTTTACCCATCGTTCGCGGGTCAGCAAAGGTTATGGAAAGGCTTAATGCCTGATAAGGGCCTAAGACCTGATGTTGTAAAAATGCACGGAACATCAACCCCGGTAGGCGACTCGGTTGAGCTATTAAGTGTTGTTGACGCGCTGGGCGAAGAAGGGTACCACATGTCGGCTCCAAAATCACAGTTTGGGCACATGCTGGGTGGCGCAGGGTCGGTTGAGTTTATTACCGCTTTACTGATGCTTAAAAACCAAAAGGTATTGCCCTGTCTGAATTCCGAAACGCTGAACCCCGAGCTGGAAGGCTTTCAAAAAACCGACCATTGGCACGGGCCTAATAAACCGTTGGCGGCGTACAGGCATCTGGTTCCACAAAAGGCATTTGAAAAAGAGATTAACCGTGTTGCCTGCCTCAACTATGGCTTTGGCGGCACAAATAGCGCCATGATGGTGTCAAGGGATATATAAGTTTTATGTTTACAAACATAAAACTTAACGATTGTCATTGCGAGCGTAGCGTGGCAATGACAAAGAAGAAAAACCTCTTTGCAATTGATAATCATCGAACAATATAAATGATAAATAATAAAGATAAAGTTGCTGTAATTTTTGGTGTACGGAACGAAAGTTCAATAGCTTATGATGTTGCTGTAAAACTCCACCGATCGGGCTGCAAAGTGGCTTTAAGCTATGTTGCCGATACAAAGGATGAAGTCTTGTTTTTGATGAAACAACAAGGCATGGACAGCAACCTTGCTGCCGAAGTTGACGTGCGCAACGAAGCAGAAATTACCGCCTTTATGCAAAAGGTTTATCAAGCGGTGGGCCCGATAGATTATGTTTTACATGGAGTTGCCTTCGGCAGCCAATCGGTAATGTGTTACAGCCTGCCAGGCAGCGATGAACCTGCACCGTCATATATCGATATTCCGTTTGAGGACCTGATGGATTCATTTAACATCAGTGCTTATTCATTACTCCGCATCAGCAGGGTGGCAAAACCTTTGCTGGCAAAAAATGCTTCTATTTTAACGCTTACGTACAATGCATCACAAAGGGTTTTTCCGGGTTATGCAGGTATGGCCATTAATAAAGCTGCTTTGGAAAACATTATGCTTTATCTGGCAAGTTACTTCCGCGATATGAATGTGCGCGTAAATGCTATTTCCGCCGGCTTGGTGATGACGACCTCATCAGGCGGCATACTGGGCGTACGTAAGCTCAGGAAAATGGGCAAATTTACTGCTCCGCTGGGTAATATTGATTCCGGCGATGTGGGTAATGCGGCCCTCTATTATTTTTCGGACCTTTCAAAAAAAGTTACCGGTAATATTCATTTTGTTGACGGTGGTTTTAACATAATGGGCCTTGGTGTTGATGGAGAATGAAATCAAAAAAACAATTGACAAGCTTATTGTAAACCAAAAATTTGCGGTAGGGAACGATTTGGTTTTTATCCCCGATTTTAAGGCTTCGTTTAATGATCTTTTCAAAAAAAAAGTTTACAACGCCAATGAGATTGCCTACTGCGATCAGTTTGATGATGGTATATTACACTATGCGTCAACCTGGGCCGCAAAAGAGGCCGTGTACAAAGCCATAAAACAAACCGACCAATCAACATTAGGCTGGAAAAAAATTGAGATTGTGAGGGAGAAAACGGGCGGACGGCCGCATGTTATTATCCATACAAATCCGGGTATCTTTAAAATAAGTTTAACTATTTCGCACGATGGCGATTACGCCTGGGCAATAGCCTTAATTGATAATTCCGAATAACATGACCCGGCACTACTTTGAAAACGAACTGGTAAACCTGCATTATTACAAGTTCGGTAACGGGCCCCAAAGTATGCTGTGCTTTCACGGCTATGGGATGCATGGTAAACAGTTTAAAATTCTGGAAAGCACGCTGGGTTCAAAATATACCTTTTACGGTTTCGATCTTTTTTTTCATAAAGAAACCAAACTAAAGGACCAAAGTTTATCCACCGTAAAAAAGGGCATCAGCAAACAGGAATTTGCCGCTTTAATAACTGCCTTTTGCCAGCACGAGGGTATTGAACATTTTTCGGTAATTGGTTACTCCATGGGCACGCATTACGCCACCACCGTGGTTGAAGAACTTGCCCCCATGATTGATGAATATATTGTAGCCGCCCCTTCATGCCTCGAGCCGGGCGCATTGATCACTTTTTTCAGCAAAAATAAAACAGGGAACAAAATACTGGAGAAAATGGTTCTGCATAAAAGTGCGTTAACCGGCTTGCTAAGCTTATTTAAACGACTGCGCATTATTGACAAGGAAGCCTATACTATTTTATACAATGAAATAGGAACCGCCGAGCTGCGGTTTAACTTTTACGCCTGTTTTGCCTATCTCCGTTTTTTTGAGACTGATCAAAACCGCTTATTAAAGGCCCTTGAGGAGCAAAATATTAAAAGCATATTTATATTTGGCAAAAACGACAAGGCTTTTCCACCCGGTATTGGCGCCGCCTTTATCGCGAAGCTGAAAAACGCCGAAGTTGTTGTTTTAAATGAAGGGCACGAAATGATTAAACAAGATTTCGCCACTGCTTTAACCAATTTGTTGTTATGATTATAAAGGCAAAACCTGTTCCGTTTACGTTTATCAGATGGGGATCATTGATCCTGATCTGGTTTTTCAGACGCAGGTTTAACAAAATGATCATCAGGGATATCGAAATAAAGCCCGATCATTCGTACCTGTTAATGAGCAACCATTTTGGTTTTTTGGATGGTTTTTTTGCCTTTTATTTAACGCTCAAATTCATCAGCAAACATCAAAAAATAAAGGGCATTTATACCATGTCGTTAAAAAAACAGATGGAGAAGAAATGGTATTTAAAATACTTTGGCTCTTTTTCTGTTGATCCCGGCACACGCTCAATTGATGAAAGCCTGGATTATGCTGCTTCTATTTTAAATACCCCCGGGAACGTGTTAATATACTATCCGCAAGGCAATCTGGAGTCGAGCCACATCAGGCATATTGAGTTTAAAGATGGCATTTACGAGATTGTCACCCGCACAAAAGGCGACTGCCAGCTAATATGGAACAGTACACTCACAGAATACTTCGAAAGCACCAAACCATCAGCCTACCTTAACCTGCTGGATTGCGGCACTAACCACGACTTCGATTTTGAAACATTAAAGCGAAAGGTAAATGCCCACCACCTACAAGCAATGCAAAAGCTGGTACGTTTTACAACAGACCCTGGATGTGAATAGTTAGCGGATTTGTATATAACGACTGATTTATGAACGCCAGAGGGTTTATAGGCGCCCCTTATACGTATTAAACGGCAAAGCCCGTTTATTATTAGTACCTTTATGAAAACCAGTGTGAGTATGATTTTGTTTTCGAGAAGGAATTTGTTTTATTCGGATTATAAGTGGACGTCTTATTTACAGCATGACCCACATGTTAGCGGCAAACCAGATGATACAATTTTTAACAAAGAAGAAGGCAATGAAGTGGTTTACCTCATCAACAAACTAATGACGCTTTGGGACTACCGCTTTACCAACACCGGTAACAAGATGGAAAAACTGATTCACGATAAAATGCCGCCCGAGGTTTTGAAACAAGAGGATATTCAGCAGTGGATCAAAGAAAACCTCAAGTTTTCAACAACTCAGTAACAGGCAAATTCGTTATCTTGAATTCGACTCCTTAAATCAGTAAAATCTCAATTATCTTTCTTATACTTGATAAGCCAAGCCATTTGTAACTTATCCAATTAAGATGACCGATGATCTTTATAAAAACCTGCATGCCGAAGGCTTAATAAGTGACGAATCTTTTTCGAAAATTAGTCAACGTAATGCCCCGTTGTTTTCGGTTCATTGGGAAATCAAGACATTGCTTTACGTGGGGATATTGCTCCTTACCGCCGGTTTGGGTATACTGATATATGAAAATATTGACAGTATAGGTCATCAGTTTGTGTTGCTGTTGATTGCAGCCATTTGTGCTGGCTGTTTCATTTACTGTTTTAAAAACAAACTTCCGTTTAGTACCCTCAAGGTAGCTTCACCCAATACTTTTTTTGATTACATACTGCTGTTAGCCTGCATCAGCTTTTTGATATTTACGGGTTATCTGCAATACCAATACAAAGTATTTGGCACTAATTATGGCATGGCAACTTTTGTACCCATGGTTGTGCTGTTTTTTGTTGCTTACTATTTTGATCATTTAGGCATCCTCAACATGGCTATTGCCAACCTTGCCGTTTGGATGGGCGTTTCGGTTACGCCAAAGCAACTTTTGTTAAACAGCGATTTCGACAGCCAAACCATCATTTACACCTACTTGCTTTTAGGTGTTCTATTGGTTATTGCCGCAGCCTTAACGCAACATTTCGATATAAAAAAGCACTTTAAATTCAGTTATCAGCACTATGGCGTACATGTTACGTTTATAGCGCTGTTAGCCGGATATTATCATTTTTATGAACTCCCTTATGCAGCAATTTGGATATTGGGATTTGGTGCGTTTGCATTCCTTATTTATAAAGATGCCTTTAAAAACAAATCGTTTTACTTTTTACTGCTGGTGGTGCTGTACAGCTACATCGCGGTAAGCAGTTTGGTGGTAAGATTACTTATTTCGGGGGGCGCCCAGGAAGCAGCGTTGTATCTTCTGCTTATCTATTTTATCGCATCGGCTATCGGCCTTGTGCTCCTTTTCATCAACCTTAATAAAAAACTGAAAGCGGCATGATCAGCTATAACAAAACCTGGCTGGCTAACAGCCGTTTGCAGGCACAAATTAAAAAAGATATACACGATGGCTTCATCAGCGAAACCGAATTTAAGCTCGTTGCCGAAAAATATCCAGTCGGCTTTTATACCCCCGGCCTTTTGGTACGAGCAGGACTGTTTATACTTACCTGTGTTATTGTTGTTTTTGCCGATGGCTTGTTAAGCCTGATGTTTTCAAGTTCGGGAATCGTTACCAGTTTTGGATGGATCTTGTTCCTTGGCATTTTGAGTTACCTTGCTTTGGAAATAATGGTAGCAACAAAATTCCATTACCGCTCTGGTGTTGATGATGCCTTACTGCTAATATCTCTATGTTTATTCATCGGAGGGGTGGCTATTGCCAGTTCCGATGTTAACGGCAACCCCAACTATACCATACTATCGGGAGTGGTTTTTTTAATAAGCCTTTTATTAACGGCTCGCTTTGCCGATATGTTGACCAGTGCTGTTTGCAGCAGCACTTTTTTGGCTTTTATCTATTTTTTATGGATGAGTGGAGGTGCGATAGGTTTAAACACGGTAACAGCAGTGGTGGCGATAGCGTCTGCATTTTTATACGCAAAAGTTTATCGTTATAAAGACAGGAAGGTGTTTATTGATTATGAAAACTGCCTGGTTATTGTAAAGGTTGCGTGCTTAATAGCATTATATGCATCAAATAACTATTACGTGCTTAAAACACTGAAAGATGAATTAAATGTACCCAATAAAAGCATCCCGCTTGACTCGCTCTTCCTTTGGTTGTGGACGATATTAATACCGTTTATTTACCTCTGGCGCGGCATAAAGAAAAAGGATGTAATATTACTGCGTACTGGTTTAATATTAATAGCAGCAGCAATTGCTACCTTCCGCACCTATTATCATATTTTACCGCTCGATGTGATGCTTACCATTGGTGGCGCTGTCATATTGGCTATAGTTTACGCGCTGATTAAATATCTTAAAACACCCAAATACGGCTTTACTTATGCCGAGGATGGTAATGCAAATTTGGCAGATCAACTTAAAGTTGAATCGTTATTTGTTGCCGGAGCATTTTCACATGCACCTGCTGCACCTGTAGACAAAGGCGTAAAATTTGGCGGCGGCGATTTTGGCGGCGGCGGATCGAGCGGCGATTTTTAACACGATCATCGGAGACGCAAAATATTGCGTCTCTACAGAAAATTACACCAAAAACTCAAATAATGTTTGATCTCGGTTCAGCTCAATTACCTCAAAGCGGTGTTCTTCCATACGTTTTACAAGAGCAGGGTAATCGCTTGCTGCTTGCAGCTCGATACCTACCAGCGCCGGGCCGCTTTCTTTGGATGTTTTTTTGATGAATTCAAAGCGGGTAATATCATCATGTGGGCCCAATACATTATTTACAAATAACTTTAAAGCACCGGGACGCTGCGGAAATTTCACGATGAAATAATGCTTAAGCCCTTCATACAGCAGCGATTTTTCTTTGATCTCCTGCATGCGCTCAATATCGTTATTACCTCCGCTGATAACACAAACTACTTTTTTGCCTTTTATTTTATCCGCGCAGGCATCAAGCACCGCTACGGACAATGCCCCGGCCGGTTCAACAACAATGGCGTCTTCATTATAAAGTTTTAATATGGTAGTGCATACCTTCCCTTCGGCAACCAACAGCATATCATCCAAAACCTCTCTGCAAAGCTGATAGGTTAATTTGCCAACAGTTTTTACAGCGGCACCATCAACAAAGCGGTTAATTTCGGGCAAGCTAACCGGACCGCCATGTTCAAATGCCTTAAGCATGCTGGGCGCACCTTCGGGCTCAACGCCTATCAATGTAATACTTGGGTTTTGCTGTTTTAGGTAACTGCCGGCACCCGCTGCCAGTCCGCCGCCGCCGATGGGCATTATCACTACTTCGGTTTGGGGCAAATCCTCTAATATTTCCACTCCTACGGTTCCTTGGCCTTCAATTACACGGTAATTATCAAACGGTGGGACAAAAGTCATTTGGTGTGCTTGTGTATAAGCCAAAGCCTCCAAAAGGCAATCATCAAAAGTATCACCCACTAAAACAATTTCAACGTGGCCATTGCCGAACATTTCTGTTTGGGTGATCTTTTGTTTGGGCGTAATTTCTGGCATAAAAATTACGCCTTTAATGCCCATTTTGTTGCAGGAGAATGCCACGCCTTGCGCATGGTTGCCCGCGCTGGCACATACCACACCGCGGCTTAATTCACCCGCATTTAGCTGGCTTATCATGTTGTATGCGCCACGCAGCTTATAGGAGCGTACTACCTGCAGATCTTCACGTTTAAGGTAAAGTTCGCAAGCGTATTTTTTTGATAAAGCAGCATGGTACTCAAGCGGCGTGCGTTTTACTACGCCCTTTAATTGCTCTGCTGCGGCTTTGAAATCTAATATAACATCAGTCATGTTTTATGATTTGTTATCGATACCCGGTTGGGTGATCGTTTTATTTATTAGCCTATACAGGGCATGAATTAATTTACACAAAGATAAAGCTTAGGAATGCACTATGAATATAAAAGACGTGTAGAAAATTCAATTAGAAAACGTTTAACGTATCCACAAGATACATAGCGTATAGGTAGCGTACCTACAGCACGCAATAAATTGCAATTTAATTTTCTACCGAGCTTTGACCCCGATGGGGTCATCTTTCCGCCATTGTTGGAGTTGTCTTATAACTATATACGTGTTCGACCACGATGTTTTATTATCAGATATATCAGTACAACAATTAAAGAGATTACAATGAAAATTTGCCACAATGGTATGTGTACAACAAAAAAATAACCGCCGACTGAAGTATCCTGTGCGCTCATTTCTTAGGCTTTGGTTTCGACTCTTTCTTTACCTCAACATCTTTCTTAAACTTAACCAATGCTTTCATAATGCTATGAAATATGTTTGATGCTTCTTGTGGTGTTTTCTTATCTTGCTCCGCCATTATTGGAGTTGTCTCCAACAATCCGCAAAGCGTTCTCAAAGTTTGCTTTTTTTACGGGCTTTATAGTTCAAACAAGCACAAGGTTTTGTTGGAGACAACTCCAACAAAGGCAGAGAGAAAAATTACTCTTGATTCTTGAATCTCTACAACCTAAATAATATTTAACATTTTTTGTGTCGCCTTAATGGCGCAAACGGTTTGGTCTGAATCTAATCCACGGGTAATAAATTTCTTCTGGTCGGTTTTCCAGGTGATTATCGTTTCGCATAAAGCATCGGAACTGCTGCCGGGGGCTATTCGCACGGCGTAATCAATAAGCGTTGGCAAGCGTCTTTTTTTCTTGTCATAAACCATTGTAAGCGCATTCATAAACGCATCAAACTGGCCGTCGCCCTGTGCATTTTCTTCAAACCTTTCGCCGTCAATCTTTACACAAATAGTTGCCGACGGGCGCAGGCCCATGGAATTCATTAATACATAAGATTCAACAATAACCTTTTCTTCGTAAAGGTTGCTGTCCAAAACGTCAGAGATGATATAAGGCAGGTCCTCCTTGGTTACGGTTTCCTTTTTATCGCCCAGTTCAATAACACGCTGGGTAACTTTTTTAAGGTCCTCGTCATTTAGCTTTAAACCTAACTCCTGCAGGTTTTTTTCGATATTGGCTTTCCCTGAGGTTTTACCCAGGGCATATTCCCTCTTCCTACCAAAACGTTCGGGAAGTAAGTCGTTAAAATATAGATTGTTTTTATTGTCGCCATCAGCATGGATTCCTGCTGTTTGCGTAAACACGTTATCACCAACAATTGGCTTGTTTGAAGGAATTCTTACGCCCGAAAAAGTTTCAACCAATTTACTTACCGTGTAAATAGATGATTCCTTAATCCCTATCTCCACCTCGGGTGCAAAATCATGAATAACTGCAACCGCGCTGGCCATGGCAGCATTTCCGGCTCTTTCGCCCATACCGTTTACTGTTAAGTGCAAACCGCCTACTCCTACTTTTACCGCCTCCAAAACGTTTGCGGTACCTAAATCATAGTCGTTATGCGCATGGAAATCAAAATGAGTATCCGGGTATTTTGATTTTATCTCCGTTAAAAACTTGCGGGTCTCCAACGGCGTTAAAATCCCGAGCGTATCGGGCAACAAAATCCTTTTTACAGGTTGCGAAGTCAAAAAATCCAACAGCTGGTAAGTATATTCCGGCGAATTGCGCATGCCATTGCTCCAGTCTTCCAGGTAAACATTGGTTACAATGTTTTTGCTTTGGGCCAGCTCAATGATGTGTTTTATTTCTGCAAAATGCTGTTCGGGCGTTTTTTTAAGCTGATGTGTTAAATGGTTCAACGAACCCTTAGTCAGCAGGTTTTGAACTCTAACGCCTGAGTTTACCATCCAATCAATAGAAACGCCATTATCAACAAACGACAATACTTCTATCCTATCGGCATAGCCGTTTTCTTCGGCCCAAACTAAAATGCTTTTAACCGCCTGAAATTCCCCGTCGGATACACGTGCAGAGGCAATTTCAACCCTATCTACATTGAGTTCTTCTAACAATAACTGGGTTATCGTTAGCTTTTCTGAAATGGAAAATGACACACCCGATGTTTGTTCGCCATCGCGAAGCGTGGTGTCCATTATTTCTATTTTCCTTCTTTCCATGTGATGGAGTATTTGGTTTGGTTGGTTGTATAGAGAGCCAAGAACCGAGAGTCAAGAATCAAGATAATGAGGAATATCCCATTGAATTTCTTTCTCCTTGTATCCTGGCTCTTGATTCTTGTATCTTGACTCTTGAATTCTGTTTCCTAAAGTGGAAGTTCTAAAGCAAACTCCTGTATTTCTGTTTTGATGCTTTCCAGATAATCAATATCATCAAAGCCATTTGTCATGTTATCTTTTTTGTAAGGGCTTATTTCAAAGCCTTCTTTCTCTCCGGTTGATAAGATCGTGATGGTTTGGGCCGGAAGATTTACTTCGATCTCTGTTTTTGGATCACCAATAACGGCAGTAAAGATCTTCTCTGCAAACTCAGGGCTAACCTGAACAGGCAATACGCCAATGTTTAAACAGTTGTTTTTAAAAATATCAGCAAAAAAGCTGGACACTACACATCTGAAACCGTAATCATAAACCGCCCAGGCAGCGTGCTCTCTTGATGAACCCGAGCCAAAGTTTTTGCCGCCAACCAATATCTTACCACTGTAAACAGGATTGTTTAATACGAAATCTTTTTTAGGTGTATTGTCGGCATTATATCTCCAGTCGCGGAAAAGGTTATCACCAAATCCAACGCGTTCTGTAGCTTTTAAAAAGCGGGCCGGGATTAACTGGTCTGTATCCACATTCTCTATCGGAAGCGGAACAGCAGTGCTTTTTAGTATATTAAATTTATCGTAAGCCATTTTATTATTTTTTTGATATCACCGGTGAAATAAATTTCCCCGGTGAGTTAATGATTTATTTTTGCCTAATCTCTGACCTCAATCTTAAACAAGTTCTTCAATTAGTGTTCTCGGATCTGTAACCACACCAGTAATGGCAGCGGCAGCAGCAACTAATGGGCTGGCCAGCATGGTTCTTGCACCCGGACCTTGTCTTCCTTCAAAGTTTCTATTCGAGGTACTTACAGCATATTTTCCGGCCGGGACTTTGTCATCATTCATTGCTAAACAAGCCGAGCAACCTGGCTGGCGTAATGAGAAACCTGCTTCGGTTAAAATATCCAATAAACCTTCTTCTTTTATCTGTGCTTCAACAATATGCGATCCCGGAACTAACCAGGCAGTAACATTATCCGCTTTGTGTTTGCCTTTTACCAATGATGTAAACGCTCTGAAATCTTCAATACGTCCATTGGTGCAACTGCCCACAAAAACAAAATCTACCGGTTTACCAATCATCGAGTCACCCTCGTGGAAGCCCATGTAGTTTAATGATTTTTCATAAGTAGCTACTCCGCCTTCTACCTGTGCCGCATCCGGAATATCCTGCGAAATTCCCATGCCCATGCCTGGGTTTGTACCGTAGGTGATCATTGGCTCAATGTCCGAACCTGCAAACGTTAGTTCTTTATCAAAAACAGCATCAGCATCAGTTTTTAGTGTTCTGTAATAAGCTAATGCTTTATCCCAGGCTTCGCCTTTAGGGCTAAACTCGCGGCCTTTTACGTAAGCAATAGTCGTTTCATCCGGAGCAATCATACCACCACGGGCACCCATTTCAATACTTAGGTTACAAACCGTCATACGGCCTTCCATGCTCATGTTTTCAAAAACATCACCTGCGTATTCAACAAAATAGCCGGTAGCGCCAGATGTGGTAAGTTTTGAAATAATATACAGCGCTACGTCTTTCGGCGTAACACCTAAACCTAATTTACCATTAACATTGATGCGCATTTTTTTAGGCTTTGGCTGCATAATACATTGTGTAGCCAACACCATTTCAACTTCTGATGTACCGATACCAAAAGCTATGGCACCAAAAGCGCCGTGAGTTGAAGTATGCGAATCGCCGCAAACAATAGTTGCACCGGGCTGGGTAATTCCGTATTCAGGACCAACAACGTGAACAATACCATTTTTCTGGTGACCTAATCCCCAGTAGCTGATGCCGTATTCGTTTGAGTTTGTTTCCAATGCTTTTAACTGGTTAGCCGAAAGCGGATCGGCAACCGGCAAATGCTGGTTTATTGTAGGTGTGTTATGATCGGCCGTAGCAAAGGTACGCTCGGGGTATAAAACAGTTATTCCCCTGCTTTTTAATCCTAAAAAAGCCACCGGACTTGTAACTTCATGTATTAGGTGACGATCAATAAAAAGTACATCAGGTCCACCTTCAATTTGGCGCACAACGTGAGTGTCCCAAACCTTATCAAACAATGTTTTGCTCATTTTTTTAATTCTTATTTATTACTTTTTAAAAGACTGACTGTACACATCGCTGTTAACCAGTGATAAAAGGTCTTCGTCGTTTATATCTAATTTATTGTCGGCTAAAGTCAGGAAGTTTTTATACGTTTCATCAAGCTCCGCACGATCCATCCGGTAGCCAAGGCGCTCCAGGTGGAACTTTAGTGCATGCCTGCCGCTACGTGCTGTAAGCACAATGGTAGCACTCGGGAAACCTACATCTTCGGGTCTTATGATCTCATAATTTTCGCGGTTCTTTAAAAAGCCGTCCTGGTGTATGCCCGAACTGTGTGCAAAAGCATTGCTGCCTACGATAGCCTTATTTGGCTGTACCGGCATGCGCATTTGTGAGCTCACCATATTGCTGAGCTCATAGAAATTGCGTGTATTGATATTGGTATGTAAGCCTAGTGCCTGATGCGTTTTTAAAATCATCACCACTTCCTCTATGGAAGTGTTGCCGGCACGTTCGCCGATACCATTAATGGTACCTTCAATTTGGCGTGCCCCATTTTGTAAACCAGCAATAGAGTTGGCCGTAGCCAGGCCAAGGTCATTATGGCAGTGTACCGATATAATAGCTTTATCGATATTGCTTACGTGCTCTTTAAGGTATTTAATTTTTGCACCATATTGATCGGGCAGGCAATAGCCGTTAGTATCGGGGATATTAACTACCGTTGCTCCCGCTGCGATAACAGCTTCAATCATTTGGGCAAGATAAACCACGTCTGCACGGCCGGCGTCTTCGGCATAAAACTCAATATCTTCAACAAAGCGTTTGGCATAGCTTACGGCATCAACTGCACGGGCTAAAATATCTTCGCGGGTACTATTAAATTTATGCTTGATGTGCATATCGGATGAACCGATACCGGTGTGGATGCGTGGATGTTTGGCGTATTTTAACGATTCAACCGCTACATCAATATCGCCTTTGTTTGCACGGGTTAGTGCACAGATGATTGGCGTTTTTACTGCTTTTGATATTTCAACCACACTCTGAAAATCGCCGGGGCTTGATATAGGAAAACCTGCTTCTATAATATCTACGCCCAACGCTTCCAGTTCCCTTGCTATTTCAATTTTCTCGGGGGTTGTTAACTGGCAACCCGGTACCTGCTCGCCATCGCGAAGCGTGGTATCAAAAACGTAGACTCGGTTTGGATCGTGTAACATATTTTTAAATTTGAGATGTTAGTTTTGAGATTTCAGCCTCTTGCCTATCACCGGTTAATACTTATTAGATTTGAGATACCTTGCTGCATATATCCCATATTGTTTTTTGTCCATGGTCTATGGACTATAGACCATGGACTTATTACTTACAAATACTCTAACACCTTTTGCCCCATGGCTTTAGTGCCTAATATTTTGCTTTTATCTGTATTGCTATCTGCGATATCTCCTGTACGGAAACCGTTTTTAAGGGCTTTATCAATAGCATCAGTTATTTTCTTCGCTTCTTCTTTTAAGCCGAAACCAATTTCGAGCATCAGCGCTACCGATAGCATAGAGGCCAGCGGGTTGGCTTTATCCTGTCCGGCAATATCATGTGCCGAACCGTGGATAGGCTCAAAGAACCCTGTGCCATCACCAATGGATGCAGATGCCAGCATACCCATTGAGCCTGCTATTTGCGAAGCCTCGTCGGTTAAAATATCGCCAAAAAGGTTAGCGGTTACTACCACATCAAACTTTTTAGGGTTTTTAACCAGCTGCATAGCTGCATTATCAATAAACATGTGCTCAGTTTCAACATCCGGGTATCTTAGCGCTACTTCCTGTACCACTTTGCGCCAAAGGCGTGAGGTTTCCAGTACGTTTGCTTTATCTACCGAACATAATTTCTTTCCGCGTACGCGTGCAGCCTCGTAAGCCTTTACAGCTATACGCTCTACCTCGTAACGGTGATAGATCATCAGGTCTGACGAAGTATTTCCGTCTTCGCTTGTCTTTTTTTCGCCAAAATAAACGTCGCCGGTTAATTCGCGGAAAAACAGGATATCTGTTCCTTTTAGTACTTCGGGCTTAAGACTTGATGCATTAAGCAACTCGTCAAACAACATAATAGGACGCAGGTTGGCATACAAACCCAACTCCTTACGGATCTTTAACAATCCCTGCTCCGGACGAACCTTAGCTGAAGGATCATTATCATATTTGATGTGACCAACTGCGCCAAATAATATGGCATCGCTGGCTTTGGCTTTGCTTAACGTTTCATCAGGCAACGAAGTGCCGGTGGCCTCAATAGCCTCGTGGCCCATCAGCGCCTCATCAAACGTAAACTCATGACCAAAATCTTCGCCGATTTTTACCAATACTGCTTTTCCCCAGGTTGTAACCTCGGGGCCGATACCGTCACCAGGTATTACTAATATGTGTTTTTTAAGTCCCATTATATTTTGTTATGTTACCGCCTTGTGCCCGGCAATAACCTTTTTTTATTGTCTATTTAAAACGTTTATGCCACTTCATAATGTTCAACCGTGGGGAATGGATCATAAAAATGATGCAATAATGCTTTCCATTCCTGGTATTCTTTTGAACCTCTGAAGCCTTCTGTATGATCGGTGAGCTTTTCCCACTCAACCAACAAAATAAACCGGCTTGTATTTTCTACACATCTTTTTAACTGATGTGACAGATAACCCGCCATTTTTGATATGATTGCCTGCGCTATTGAAAATGCTTTTAAAAATTCATCTTCCTGCCCGGGTATCACATTTAGTATGGCAACTTCAAGTATCATTTTTTTAGTCTGAATCAGAATTCACAGAATTTTAGAATTTCCAGAATGCCTTACTCAATCCCTTATTAATTGTTGTTCAATTTTGTTTGATATTTTGGATTAAAAATCAATTTGTATTGTAAACTTTGACTACCAAAATTAATTAACAACCCGAGTGGAAAATCGTAAGCTACTGTATAGTTTTTAGCCTGTGCCAAATGCACATCTTCTAAATTTATAAGTGCTTTCAATTCTACAACTAATCTATCTTCAACTACAAAATCAGCCCTTCTTGTTCCAACATCAATCCCATCATAAAATATGGTATGTTCTTGCTCTCTTGTAAAACCTAAACCTGCTTTTGTAAGTTCAACTGCCAAACACCTTTGATAAATTACTTCCTGAAAGCCATTCCCAAGTGTGTTATGTATCTTCATTGCACAGCCTATTACTTTATAAGTTAGCTCATCTCTTTCCATATTATTATCTGAATCAGAATTTACAGAATTTTAGAATTCTCAGAATATATACATCAGTGTTTAACATTTTTAGCTTCCAATTATCATATATTCAGCTATCATTTTGTTAATTCTAAAATTCTGCAAATTCTGATTCAGACGAATTATTACGCTTCTACAACCTGATTCTCAGGGCGTAGGCTGCGTACAGTTTTACCTGCTTGCCATAATTCGCTTTCGCGTAATTCTTTTAATTCAGCATCCAGTTTTTCGCGGTAATCTGGCTTGCTGTTTGTGTCAATCGACCTTTGTGATTCAACACCGGTAGCAACACTTTTGTATAAGTCTTCAAATACTGGTTTAGTAGCATCACGGAATTTTTTCCACCAATCTAACGCACCACGTTGTGCCGTGGTTGAGCAATTAGCATACATCCAATCCATACCGTTTTCAGCAACTAATGGCATTAATGATTGTGTTAATTCTTCAACAGTTTCGTTAAATGATTCAGACGGAGAGTGACCATTGCTACGCAATACTTCGTACTGTGCTGCAAAAATACCCTGGATACAACCCATCAGCGTACCACGCTCACCGGTTAAATCACTGTATACTTCTTTTTTAAAGTTGGTTTCAAATAAGTAACCGCTACCTACAGCAATACCTAATGCAATAACACGGTTAAATGCATTACCTGTCGCATCCTGGAAAATAGCATAGCTTGAGTTTAAGCCACGACCTTGTAAAAACATGCGGCGTAATGATGTACCTGATCCTTTTGGAGCAACTAAAAATACGTCAACATCAGCTGGAGGGATAATGCCTGTTTGCTCGTTAAAAGTGATACCAAAACCATGAGAAAAGTATAATGCTTTACCCGGAGTTAAGTGTTTTTTAACAGTTGGCCATAATGCAATCTGGGCAGCATCACTCAATAAGTAGCAGATAACTGTTCCTCTTTCAAGGGCTTCTTCAATTTCAAAAAGTGTTTCGCCGGGTACAAAGCCATCATTTATAGCTTTATCCCAAGTTTTTGTGCCTTTACGCTGACCAACGATAACGTTAATGCCATTGTCTTTTTGATTTAGCGCCTGTCCAGGACCTTGAACGCCATAACCAATTACAGCTACAACTTCATTTTTTAATACTTCCTGTGCCTTTGATAAAGGGAATTCCTCGCGGGTAACTACGTTTTCTTCAGTAGTGCCGAAAATTAATTTTGCCATTGTTTTTGATTTTTATGATTACACCGATGTTTTAATGATTGCACCGATGCTGTGTTTATTTTATAATTGATTTATTGTTCTGCTTGTCAGTTGTAGAAAGACGCGATGCATCGCGTCTCTACTTCTTTGTTATAATTACTATGCCGGTTGCCCAGCCCATTTTTGTTAAAATAATATCGTCCCTGCCATCCAGATCGGCTATTAATTGTGTTGCTTTTTCAGCATGACCCGTTGGCCAGTTTTGCTGCGGCAGCATATCATCAATAATATAAAAGCCTCCCTTTTCAAGCATATTAAGCACTTCATCAAGCAATAAATACTTGCCGGGCCATGCATCAGCAAAAACAAAGCTGAATTTTTGACCCTTGTTTTGCGCTATCCAATCGGCACCATCGGTACAGATCAACTGCAGGCGTTTATCAACACCCAAATTTTCTTTGGCGATGTTTAAAACAGATTCATCATTATCAATAGATATTAATGTTGACGATTGATCCATTCCGTCCAGTATCCACGTTGTTGACAAACCGGTACCTGTACCCAACTCTAAAAACTTACTCCCCGGTTTTGCAGCCGCCAAAGTTTTAAGCAACGAACACGTTAATACCTCTGATGGCATTGTAAAACCATTGGCCTCGGTTGCCTTTTTTATAGCGCCGTAAGCTAATGGGTATCGTTGTTTTATTTCTTCGATCATTGGTTTTTATGCTACCGATTTGCGGGGTGTCATGCTGAGGCTCTCGAAGCACGCGGGCAAAGGCCTCTGCGCTCACCCTTCGACGGGGCTCAGGATGACACCCAATTTATTACATCGTAAATACTTTTTGTCCCTGGTTTAAATATTCGTTTTCAATTACGTCTTCGCCTGGTTCAAGTCTTTCAAACTCGCGGAGTTTGCGATTAAAGCCATCGCTGTCTTTAATAATCGCCACACGTGCACTACGTACAAACTCAATTAATCCAAAAGGTTGTAAAATATTGATCAGGTTGTCTGTTTCTTCGCGATGTCCGGTGGTTTCAAACACGGTATAGTCCTTGCGGATCACAACTGCGCGGGCGCCGTTCTCGCGCAGCAAACGCTCAACGCTTACCTTTTCGGCAATAACATCTGTTGATACCTTGTATAATGCCAGTTCCTGCCATATCACATCTTCGTTAGTATGGTAGTAGGCCTTTAATACTTCCACTTGCTTTTCAATCTGACGGGTTAGTTTACGTACTACGTCTTCAGATTCGGTAATCACAATATTAAAGCGGTGAATACGCTCAATTTCTGATGGCGAAGTATTTAAACTATCAATGTTTATTTTACGACGGGTAAATATGATGGCTATCCGATTTAAAAGACCGATTTGATTTTCGGTGTAAACCGTGATATTAAACTCCTGTTTTTCTATATCCTGATTGCTCATTTTTCTCTTTCTTAATAGGTGATTATTTAAGCCGGATCTCGCTTACACTACATCCCTGAGGCACCATCGGAAACACATTGTTTTCTTTAGTTACCATAACTTCTAAAAGGAATGATCCTTTAGTTTCCATCATTTCTTTTAGCGCAGTTTGAAGATCAGCCCTGGCAGAAATACATTTTCCGGGAATCCTGTATGCAGCAGCTACAGCCACAAAATCAGGACTTTGAATATCCACAAATGAATAGCGGCGCTCGTTAAATAATTCCTGCCATTGCCTAACCATCCCTAAAAAACGATTGTTTAAAATAATGATCTTAACATTTATGCCGGTTTGCATTATGGTACCTAACTCCTGCAGTGTCATCTGAAAACCGCCATCGCCAATTATAGCAACAACATCGCGATCCTGCGCGCCAAATTTTGCACCTATTGCAGCTGGTAAAGCAAAGCCCATGGTGCCCAAACCACCGCTGGTAACGTTGCTGCGGGTTTTGTTTAACTGTGCATAACGGCAAGCTACCATCTGGTGCTGGCCAACATCGGTAACAATAACAGCATCACCTTTGGTTAATATATTAAGCTGTTTAATTACTTCGCCCATGGTCATCTCTCCGGTAACGGGGTTCAGTTCGGCCTCAATTACTGCGTCAAATTCCTTTTGGGTATAGTCATTAAACTTGTTAAGCCATTCGGTATGTTGTTTTTGCTCAATCAGTTTGGTAAGCATTGGCAATGTCTCCTTACAATCGCCCCAAACCGGCACAGTTGATTTTACGTTTTTATCGATCTCGGCCGGGTCAATATCCAGATGGACAACCTTTGCCTGTTTAGCATATTTATCTAAACGACCGGTAACACGATCGTCAAAGCGCATACCTATAGCAATTAAAACATCGCACTCATTGGTAAGCACATTAGGTCCGTAGTTGCCATGCATGCCCAGCATACCCACATTAAGTGGATGACCGGTAGGGATGGCACCTGCACCTAGAATTGTCCATGCTGCCGGAATACCACTTTTTTCAACAAAAGCTTTAAACTCCTGCTCGGCACTTCCTAAAATAACGCCTTGACCCCAAATAATAAATGGTTTTTTAGCCTGGTTGATCAGTGCTGCTGCCTCTTGTACATATTGCGGCCGAACGATAGGTTTTGGCCTGTAACTACGGATATGATTACAAGGTGTATAACCCTCAAAATTAAATTTCTGGATCTGCGCGTTTTTGGTGATATCAATTAAAACAGGTCCCGGTCTGCCGCTTTTGGCAATATAAAATGCCTTGGCAATTACTTCCGGAATTTCATTGGCATCGGTTACCTGGTAGTTCCATTTAGTAACCGGTGTGGTAATGTTAATCACATCAGTTTCCTGGAAAGCATCGGTACCTAACAGGTGTGCAAAAACCTGACCGGTGATACATACCAATGGAGTGCTGTCAATTTGTGCATCGGCTAAACCAGTTACCAAATTGGTTGCACCGGGGCCGCTGGTTGCAAATACTACACCCACTTTGCCTGATGTACGGGCATAACCCTGTCCGGCATGAATACCGCCTTGTTCGTGACGGACCAGTATATGATTCAGTTTATCATTATAATCATACAAAGCATCGTAAATGGGCATTATCGCGCCACCCGGATAGCCGAAAATGGTATCCACACCTTCGGTTATCAATGCCTCTAATAAAGCTACCGATCCTGATACTTCAACTGTTTCTTTTACAGCCGGTGTAGTTAGTGTTTCTTGTGCAACTTCCATATCTTATTTATTTCTGATTTCATCCGCCAATTGGCGGATCGATTTCGGATTTAATTTATTTAGTCATTTTATATTTTGTCATTAATGCTTATCCGCAGTGACAAATTGTATTATGGCATTTCATCAGTAACGCAACCTTCGGCGGCAGTACTAACTGTTTTTGCGTATTTATAAAGCAAGCCTTTTTTAGCCTTTAGTTCGGGTTGTACCCAGTTGGCGCGGCGTGCTGCAATTTCTTCGTCTGATACCTTTAAGGTCATGGTATTTGTTGTAGCATCAATCTCAATCCTGTCCTCGTCTTTTACAAAGGCTATTAAACCACCATCATAAGCTTCGGGAGTGATGTGGCCTACCACAAAACCATGTGTACCACCGCTGAAACGGCCATCGGTAATTAATGCTACCGAAGCGCCTAAGCCAGCACCAAAAATGGCGCCTGTAGGTTTCAACATTTCGGGCATACCCGGCGCACCTTTAGGGCCAATGTTGCGGATAACCACTACATCACCAGCCCTTACACGGCCGCTTGTAATACCGTGAATCAGGTCAAACTCACCATCAAAAACACGTGCCGGACCTTCAAAACGTTCGCCCTCTTTGCCGCTTATTTTAGCAACACTGCCACCTTCGGCAAGGTTTCCGTATAATATTTGCAGGTGACCTGTAGCTTTTATTGGTCTTTGAACCGGGGAAATGATCTTTTGATTTTCAAATTCCAGATCTGGTACATTCTCAAGGTTTTCTGCCAAAGTTTTACCTGTAACAGTAAGGCAATCGCCATGTAACCAACCGCGTTGAAGCAGGTATTTCATTACTGCCGGTACACCGCCAATTTTGTGCAGATCTTCCATCATGTATTTACCGCTTGGTTTCATATCAGCCAGTACCGGGATACGGTTGCTTACCGATTGAAAATCATCCTGCGTTACCTTTACGCCAATGCTTTTTGCCATTGCAATAAGGTGCAGCACTGCGTTAGTTGAGCCGCCCAGTACCATAATGGTAACAATAGCATTTTCAAATGCTGCGCGGGTCATGATATCCGATGGTTTAATATCTTTCTCTAATAATATTTTTATTGCTTTACCAGCTGCTAAGCATTCCGCCTTTTTCTCGTCGCTTAAAGCAGGGTTTGACGAAGAATATGGCAAACTCATACCCAAAGCTTCGATAGCCGAAGCCATGGTGTTGGCAGTATAAATGCCACCGCAGGCACCTGCGCTTGGGCAAGCATTTTTTACCACACCCATAAAATCTTCGGGGGTAATATTACCGGCAATCTTTTGGCCCAGGGCCTCAAATGCCGATACAATATTTAAATCTTCGCCTTTATAATGACCTGGTTTAATGGTACCACCATAAACCATTATTGATGGACGGTTAAGCCTGCCCATGGCAATAATAGAACCAGGCATATTTTTATCACAACCCGGCAGCGTAATTAAGCCATCATAGTATTGTGCGCCACAAACAGCCTCAATTGAATCGGCAATAACATCCCTGCTTACCAGCGAGTAACGCATGCCATCGGTACCCATGCTCATACCATCACTAACACCAATGGTATTAAAAATTAAGCCTACCAGGTCTTCGGCCCAAACGCCCTGTTTAACTAACTTGGCCAAATCATTAAGGTGCATGTTGCAGGTATTACCATCGTAACCCATACTTGCCACGCCAACCTGCGCTTTTTTCAAATCATCATCAGTTAGGCCTATTCCGTAAAGCATGGCCTGCGCCGCCGGTTGGGTAGGATCTTGTGTTAACGTTTTGCTGTAACGGTTTAATTCTATCGCTTCTGTAGTATTGGTTGATGCACTCATTGTATAACGCTGTAGCAGCTTTTTGTATTAATAATAAATAATATAAGGTGTTATAAATTGATATTTGAAAGTTAGATATAGCCAAAAGGAATAGCAAGCAATTAAACAATTTATTTCAATTAGTATTTAATTCTGTATTAGTAAAATATATCAATATAAAAGATTGTTATTTTATATTTTAAAGATACAATATATTTTACAAAATATACCAAAGTTCAAAACGGTATTCGGTACGTTTTTTATGCATGCATAGCAATAGGTCTGATTTCTGCCTAAAATCGGCGAGAAGGATGAAAAAGTGATTGTGCAGATATGCAAATGTGCGGATGTGCAAATGTGAGGTTGATAAGAAGATATACAGACACGCAAATGTGGGCATTGGGAGATATGCAAATGCACAGATGCGTGGATGTTCAAATAATTGATATGCCTGCAGCTTAGGCATTAAAAAACCGCCGCGTAATTACTTACATGGCGGCTTCTTTCTTCTTTTGCGTTTAGCTAAACGCTATGTCGTTATAAAAATGTTATTTCCCTGTTCTGGTTTCTTTAGGCAAATTACTATCTAAAAGGCTTGTTATTTCAATGTCATCCTTAAACCTTGCATAGTCAATTGCCGTTTTGTGATTCTTATCTTCGATTTTAGTATTTGCTCCATAGCCAAGCAATGTTTTTACCGCGGCTATATTACCGGTATTTACTGCAATAATTAATGCCGTTACACCATCATTGTTTTTGGTGTTTACATCAGCATGCTGATGTACCAATAAATCAATTTCGTCATTATGCCTGTTGTTGATAGCGGCAATCAGTGCTGTATTGCCTGATTTGTCTTTTAAATCCACATCGGCATCTTTTTCAAGCAAAAAAGCTGCGATTCTGTTCTGTCCGCCTTTTACTGCATTAATCAAAGGCGTACTTCCCTGGCTATCCCGGGCATTTACGTCGGTGCCTTTGTTTAGTAAATACTTAACCGCAACTAAATCATTTGATTGAATTGCCGTAAAAATATCCTGTGCAAAAATTGGACTTGTTAATAATAGAAACAAACTCAATAATGTAATTTTCCTCAATGTTGTAATTTTCTTTTTCATCCTCAATTTATGGGTTGTGTTTTTACCTTTTTATTATGTTTAACGGCAATTATCATAAAAAGATAAGCTACAGCTTATAGAAGTTTTAAATAAATAACAGAATACCAGATAGTTAACTATTTTTGATTAATTAATATGAAATACCGCAGAACTATTATCGCCAGATAACAAACTGATTTTTAGTAACCTTTAACGAAATATTGTTTTTTAATTAATTATTGGTTTAACCAGAGGATTCTTTTTAAGAAAATTTAAAAAGTTTGATTATTACATTAGCGTGACAAATAAAGTATCGATTTTATATTCTTAACAGGAATATCTTCAAATATGAGAAACAGGTGCGGAAACAGGTCTGAATCAGAATTATAGGCGTGAGATTCTGAAAATCATCAAATTCTGTAAATTCTGATTCAGACAAAAAAGTTAAACAATAAAAAAGCCTCACGGTAAATGAGGCTTAAAATAATAACGTTTACTTAACTAAGAACCAACACAAACTAACTAAAAATTGAAACTTGCTTCTTTTACGATAGTTGTCGATTGTTTGTTTCATGTATAGTGTTATAGATGACCGCTTTTTTATTGCCGTTGAACACAATATTATTTTACCTTTGCGGCTTCGAAGACCGGTTATAAACATTTATAATATTCTGAGAAAAATTGGAGAGGTGTCTGAGTGGTCGAAAGAGCACGCCTGGAAAGTGTGTATACTTCAAAAGGGTATCGAGGGTTCGAATCCCTCCCTCTCCGCCAGTTTCAATAACAAAGTACACTAAAAGCCTGCAAATCAAATGATTGCAGGCTTTTGTTTTTGGGCTAAAACCCCGTTTTACCCACCAATTCGCATATAAAAGGTGCGTTATTCGGTGAGTGAATTTTCGGAAATGCTTACTCACCAATATTTACGTATCATTTTGATTGTCAACCTGTTCAAAAGTTGAACATCTTGTGCAGACCTGATTGCAAGCTTAATTTTGTTTCAATTTTAATGTCAAAACATTATGAAAACTAATTTCAGCTTGCTTTTTTATTTGAAGAAGCCAAAAAACCATCAAAACGGCCTTGTGCCTATTTATTTGCGGATTACTGTTAACGGTAAACGGGCAGAAACCAGTACAGGCCGTGAGTGCGAACCTATCCTATGGAACAGTACTGCCGGACGGTTTAAAGGTACTAAAGAAGAAATCAAATCCTTTAACGCCTATCTCGATAACCTGCAAGCCCAGGTTTACGAAGCGCATGGTCAATTAACCGAAGCGGGCGGTATGATTACTGCCGAAAGTTTAAAAAACAAGCTGTTGGGCAAAAGCGAAAAATCCCGGATGCTTATCAGCTTGTTTAAAGACCACAATAAAAAGGTTTCGGCTTTGGTTGGTGATGAGTATGCAGCCGGTACATTGGAACGCTACGAAACCTCTTTAAGGCATACCCGAAGCTTTTTAGAATGGCAGTATAAAGTTTCGGACATAGACATTAAACAGATTGACCATGACTTTATAACCAGTTATGAATTTTACCTACGATCTGAACGTAAATGTGCCAACAACTCCGCTATCAAATACATCAAGAACTTTGGCAAAATCATCCGCATTTGTTTAGCAAGTGGCTGGCTGGACAAAGACCCGTTTGTAAATTACAAAGCCAAAGTTAAACGGGTTGACAGGATATTTTTAAACCGGGTAGAATTACAGGCTATGGCAGATAAAGTATTTCCAACCGAACGGCTTAACCAGGTGAGGGATATTTTTCTTTTCTGTTGCTTTACAGGATTGGCTTATGCCGATGTGAAAAAATTGAAACCGGATGAAATTGTAAAAGGACTTGACGGGGAAATGTGGATATATACCAAGCGGAAAAAGACAGATACGCCAAGCCGTATTCCTTTACTGCCATCTGCATTGAGTTTGCTAAAGAGATATGCAGACCATCCTCTTTGTTGCAATACACATAAGGCGTTCCCCGTGTCTACCAATCAAAAAATGAATGCCTACCTGAAAGAAATTGCGGACGTTTGCGGCATCAATAAAATACTCACCTTTCATATTGCCCGGCATACGTTCGCTACTACTGTAACGCTATCTAATGGCGTACCCATCGAAAGCGTATCAAAAATGTTAGGCCATACCAATATCAAAACTACCCAGCACTATGCGAAGATATTGGATTTGAAAGTGGGGCAGGATATGGCATTGCTTCGGCAAAAGTTTGTTATTGACTAAACTATTACCAATTAAAGGCTGCTTAGTTTTTACATTTCTTATTCACCGCTACAGCGAAGATAGCCCACGCCGGGATAAAAAGTAAAGGGTATATAAACGGACAGATGTATTTTGTTTTTTTATTGGCTTGCCCGCCCTTGACATTTCACCCGGCTTTGCGCTGTTGGTTGCTTAACGGTTGAATAAGGACTGGTTTGTTCAATAGCATTGGCGCATTTATTGCGTGGCGAATAACCTAAATTTTTAATGTCCAAACGTGAAAGCGGGGGGAGCAAGCGGAAGTTGGGCAGAGCCCTACTTTGCTTGCCCTACGCTATCGCTACGGGGGTTTGACTTATAAGTCACTTATAAGTTGCCCCCCTTAGTATAGTTTAAAGGCCGTTTTTACCATAAGTGAGGGTATAATTTGATTAGAATATTTTAAAAATCAAAATTTTGACAACTTCAAAGTAAGCTCCATCTTTATGAAAAGTAAATTAAGCGATTGTGGTAGTAGAAATCATTATTTCGTTACTTTTAGGGATGTCATTGTTATCCATTAAATCAATCAAATCGAGTCTTATTCCAAGAATATTGGAAGCGCCTGAAACAGGAATGGGGTATTCGAGGATTAGTACAAATAATTTAAGTTTACCATTCATTTATTCTAATCTTGAAAATACAAGCAGGATCATAGTAAATTCAGAATACATATTTAGTATTAAAGATTTAAATAACTTACCATTGTTCTTTAATCAAGAAGTTTTTATTAATTCACAATTACAAGAATATAGTTTTGAAGAATTAAAGCTAGTATTAAATCCCAAATATGATAGCGCAATTGGTAGTACTGTGTTACCTTCTTACACTTACTACTCGAAACCAGGGGATGTATTCATACGATTATCTGCTTTCAAAAATGACAGAAGGATTTTAGCTGATGGGAGCGTTCTACCCGGAACCTACGCCACTACTCTGAATGACATGAAGGTTATTCCCAGTGGTGCAGCGGCTGTTGGAAGATATGCACTACCTTACCGATTGCCGGCCTGTAATATATATCGAATAATTCCCCTGCCTAACACACCGGTATTTTTTGGAACTGTCACACCTAATTATGGTCTATGCGGCGGTGGTGTAGAGGTATATTTTCCTAATGGGTGCCACGCAAAAACTGCTTATTTATATGAAACAATATCTGATAAATAGTCCTGTCAATGTGAAATATTCTACAATATTACTGATGTGATTATAGCTCTACCATAGACTGAACATGGTGAATAAAGAAAATATAAGTAAACATCTTTCTGAATTTGGTTTAAAACAAAATGAAATTGATAGCCTGGAATTAAAAGATGCTATTCAATACATAAGGTTTTTTCATCGGAAAGAGTGGGGGCTTTCTACCATATTGTTTATAGGTTTTTCAGATGAGGAAATAGGCGTATTATCAGATAGGGCTGAAAATTGTAAGCTTTCCGTTAAAAATAGGCTTGCTAATAACCTCAGTTTTATTTGTGTGTCTGAAAACGCTGCACAAAAAAGGGTTGAAAAAGCAAGAAGTTATAACGCGATAATATTAAAAAAAGATGAATTTGAAATAATTTTCGATGGATCAGAATATAATTTAACAGATAGTGAATTACTTTATGAACAATCGGTACCCAAAGAATTTAGAATTACTAAACCATTAAGCAACTTTGACCAAGACATAGATGTAGAAAGTTTTTCATTTGATAGCGAAAATGTTTATTCTGTCAATCTATATCAAATGACATGCACCTGTAAAGACTTTGATAAAAGACAAAGACATCAATACTTAAAAGGTGATATAAGACGATTATGTAAACACTTACTTGACGTTTATAAAAATAGCTTTAGCTTAATTGGATTGTCTGATTTAAACAGGTACATAATTGAAAATGGATATCCCGTGAATAAACATTTTAGTTATTTTAATATTGAAAAAATTCCATTGCCTATAGTGGTAAATTATGAATCCAAAGACGATTGGTGGAATATTTTTATGTCAAATGAAGAGGGCGTATATTTCAGATACGGATATTATCCCACGGAAAAAAGATTTGCAAACAATGAAAAGCCACGCGGATTAGTACCGATATTAAGAAATAAACTTGATGAGTTAGCAAGCCAGTTGGATAGTAATAATAGAAATACTTTTATAGAAAGTTCATATCGGAAGAATTTTATCGCTAAAGGGTGTCTTTACTTAGCAATTATTATAGTTCTAATATTTGTATTTATTTTGTATAAAATCTTTTAAACGGATCAATCTAAATTCCATTTCATTTTGTAAATTTCCTAAAAAATTACATGAATAATTACCTTGAGGACATTAAAGATGTCGTTCTAATTATTTCTTCAATAGCGACGGTATTTATTGCTGTCAGCACTATTAATAAGTGGAAAACAGAATTTAAAGCAAAAGTGTATTTTGATTGCTCCTATAGATTTTTTAAAATAGTTTATAGCCTTCGCGATACTTTTTCAAGTATGCGGGCAAATTTTATTGTACCGAGTGAATTTCTACCGAAAACTGATTCTAAAAATTATAATAGAGAAAATGAATGCTTTATTTTAGAAAACCGCTCAATTCCTTTTAAAGAAGTGTTAAACAATTTTTATAGTATAATGCCAGAAGTAGAAATATTATTTACAAAAGAAACAAGAGAAATATGCCGGGAAATTAACGTGGTAGTATTTCAATATAATATGTATGTAAATGAATATCTTCAACTAATTGACAATACTAATAATTTCGAACATCTTGCTGCAATTAGGAAAAATATCTTCTCTATTTCTAATGACGATAAATTGAAAACAGATTTAGATGCGGCAATCAGTAAAATAGAAAGTGCTGTATCAAAATATTTAAAATTAAACAATTAAGAGTCTCCACTATATTTTAAATTGCTATTCTAAAATCTATTCTTTTACAATGATTTATATTAAATTTGAAGTAAGAATAACTAATGTAAATGGTCATGAAGTTTCAAATCAAAAGCAGTAATGAACCTTATTTTTTTGAAACTTTAAACAACATTTGCTTTGAAAACGAAATTGCAGGGCCTGGCCAAACAACAATTAATCGGGATGGTTCCAGTTATGTAACAATTGATTTAAGTGATCAATTTATTTATAGGTTGTGGCAACTTGATATATCTCTCGTTCAGCGACTAAAGAATATTACTTAAAAACTCAGATAAGTCCACAATTGCTATATTTGTACGATAAGATTTGCAATTAATCTGTACAAAAAAAGTGGTGAGTATTTCGGTGAGTAAGAAATAAAATCCGCCTAACATATTGAATATCAAAACGGTTTAAGAGGTAAACAAATCCCTCCCTCTCCGCCCTGTCATACAATAGCCTGCTAAAGCATTGATTTTTAGCAGGCTATTTCTTTTTGAATTATCTTCTGTTTCATAAATAACCTATATAAACTCAGCATAATTATTTGAAAATAAGATAATTATAAAGACTTGTAAGTTCGACCCCTTCTTCATGTAAAGTAAGACACGGTTTGGTTACTTATTGTAACAAATACCACAATTACCACTAAACTTCCCGTCATTATACCTCGACAAAAAAAATGCAATTTATTTGCGCAACTCAAAAGTTGCATATATATTTGCAACCTGAGGGTTGCTCAATTAATAATCAAGAATGAAACAAGATATATTCCAGGCCATATCAGACCCAACACGCAGGGCTATTTTAACTTTAATTGCTATCCAGGCATTAACACCAAATGTAATGGCCGAAAAATTTGATATGAGCCGGCAGGCCGTATCGAAACATATTAAAGTACTACATGAGTGCGATTTAATTAAACCTGAGCAGAGTGGCAGGGAAATTTATTATCACTTTAACGCAAAAAAAATGCAGGAGTTTGACAACTGGCTGGCCCAATTCAGACAAAACTGGGAAACTCAATTTAACCAGCTTGACCATTTATTAACAACAATTAAAGAACAGAAATAATGAACAACGATTTGCTATTTGATTTTAACGTTGACAAAACAGCGAAAACGGTTTACATAACCAGGGAATTTAATGCCGTGCAGTCTTTGGTATGGGATGCCTTTACCAAAGCCGAACTACTGGACCAATGGGGGGCACCTGCACCTATGCGTGCCAAAACCAAGTATATGGATTTTAAAGTAGGCGGGCGGCGGTTTTACGCTATGGTAAGCCCCGATGGGCAGGAGCGTTGGGCGGTGCAGGAATTTACTTCCATTACCCCGAAAACCAATTTTAAGATGTACAACGCGTTTGCAGATAAGGACGAAAACCGTGAATTGCCGGGTTCGGAATGGGATTATAATTTCAGCGAGCAAAATGGTATAACAAAAGTGAGTATCAGCATTTTTAATGAATCGCTGGAACGAATGGAAAGATTAGCGGGTGCCGCCATTAAGGCGCTTGCTATCATGTTTACTAAACTGGATGGTTTGCTGCCGGCTTTGTCGCAGCAATTATAGAAAAGTTAACCATCACATCAACAAACAAAAAATTAACAATTAAAAAATAAAAATTATGAGAACAATTAATCCCTGGATCACTTTCAACGGAAATGCCGAAGAAGCATTCACTTTTTACAGATCAGTTTTTGGCGGCGAGGTCGGGAAGATCCTTCGTTTTAAAGACCTGGCAAGCGATGAATTTCCCATACCGGAAGATGAAGCCAACAAAATAATGCGCATCGCCTTACCTATTGGTAAACACAATGTATTAATAGCCAATGACGTCCCCGGATTTTTGGGACGGGTAAGCGAAGAAGAAAACCGGTCGAAAATAGCAGTTAGCGCCGAAAGCCGGGAAGAAGCTGAAAAAATATTTAACGGGTTATCGGCAGGCGGATCTGTTGAAGGGCCCATTGGCGAAGGCCCCTGGGGTACCTACGGCGGCATGTTAAGGGACAAATATGGTATTGAATGGATAGTGGAATTTGACCCAAATATATAACGGACAAATTTAACCGAAGAAAAAAGCGGCCTCTTACATGGTGCCGGGTACAATGTCATAAAGTTAAGCCAACCATTTGCTCGTAAGGATTGAATTTAGGGTAATAACAAATTTTAAATAATAGGATTTGATTACGGCTTATCCGGTTTAAATTTTTAAAGTCTCTAAAAAGGTCAAAAATGGAATAAGGTGTTCGATTGGAATCCCTCCCTCGCCGCTGAATGCCCTGGCTTACTGCCGGAGCATTTTTTTTTAGCGTGAACGCTCAAAACTTTTGCGGTCAAGGGCACTTGATCTGGCGGGTTTATTTATTCTATCATCTTGCATTAAATTGTGTAATATCACACCAAGTGTGTTATCAGATTTATTACTGATTGCAAGCAGTAATTTGCTAACCGCGAAATGTATAATTGTCTTTGTAAATGCTTTATCGGTAGATAACTAACAACTATCCATAAATTTACGACCTTATTTCATAATGAAAATGAACATAGCGTTAGTCAGTTACCAAAACAAAAAATTAACTCAATCGCATTTAGAAGAAGATTTTCAACTGTCGAAATTCCTTGAAACCAAGGGGTTGATTGTTGAGAGAGCAGCATGGAACGATTTGCAAATTGATTGGAAACAATTTGATGTTGTCATATTGAAATCACCTTGGGATTACCATGATAATTTTGATTCATTTATACAGTGGCTAAGCGATTTGGATACAGCTGGAATCAAAATATTAAATCCATTCAAAACGATACTATGGAATAGTGATAAACATTATTTACAGCAAATTGCCGACGATGGCCTGCCTGTAATTGATTCTGTATTTATTGAGAAAGGAATTGCGCCAGACCTGGCAGAATTACTTGATAAATCCTTGTACAAAAAATTGATCATCAAACCATGCATAAGTGCAAGTGCTAAAAACACCATGGTACTAACGTTTGACAATGTTTCATCAATACAAAATGAAATTAATGGCCTTTTAGCTAATGAAAGTTTTTTGGTTCAACCCTTTATGGAAGAAATTTTACAAGGTGAATTGTCCTTTATGTTCTTTAATGGCAATTTTAGTCATAGTACTTTGAAAGTTCCTAAAATAGGGGATTTTAGAGTTCAAAGTGAATATGGCGGTACCGTTCAAAAAATAAACACAGATATTGCTCATCTACAAGCAGCCGGCAAATACGTTGAAAAGTATGGCAAAGGTACATTATACGCCAGGGTGGATGGAATAATATCAAACGGGACTTTTGTTTTGATGGAACTTGAGCTTATTGAGCCATATTTGTTTTTAAACTGCCATGAACATGGATTTGATAATTATTATCAGGGTTTACTTCAGTTAATAAAATAGGTCTGTATTAACGATTGGCAATCTACCAAATAGATTCTCTTTATACCCACTGAAAATGCAAACAAAATGATTAAAAAAAAGAGCTCCTGACGAGCAGGAACTCTTTACACCAATTATAACCCATACAAAGAGAAGACAATTAGTATTAGCCGAGTCTTTTAGCTGCTGCTTGCCAATTAACAATGTTCCACCAATTGGTTATATAATCTGCACGCCGGTTTTGGTATTTAATATAATAAGCATGTTCCCATACATCAAGCGCCAGCAACGGGGTGCCTTTTTGTGTAGCATTATCAAACAAAGGATTATCCTGATTGGCTGTTGATCCTATTTTTAAAATCCCGTTATCATTAACCAGCCAAACCCAACCTGAGCCAAAGCGCCCAAGCGCGGCTTTTCCAAATTCCTCTTTAAATTTATCTACAGACCCGAACGAGGCCTGTATAGCATCCTGCAATTTCCCCGTAGGGGCAGACGGCCCACCTGGCTTTAGGCTTTCCCAAAAAAAATTGTGGTTCCATGCACCACCGCCGTTATTGCGGGCCTTGGCCGAAAGCTGAGAAGCATGATTAAAAAAATCACTCTCCGAATTAAAATTTAGGTTTTCGGCAGTAATAGCTTCATTAACATTTTTAATATAGGCAGCATGATGCTTAGTATAGTGTATTTCGAGGGTGAGTGCATCTATATAGGGCTCCAGTGCAGCGTAGCTGTATGGCAACGGCACCTGTGCAAATTTAAATCCGCCATCAGCCAATCCTCTATTAGGCAACTTACGTTTAGGTGCCGCTATGGCATCTAAACTGGTTGAAATTATTGGAAATCCTGCTGCTGCCACTATACCGGCTTTTAATGTGCCCTGTAAAAAAACTCTGCGGTTGCTGGTTTTCATATCTTATATTTTTTAATATTAATTATGTGTAATAATAGTTGCTCCTATATTGGTACTATTTGGCGTGCCATTAATATAAATGGTATAAATTTTTCCCGCAGCCAGTGTTATATTACTCAATTGATTATTGGCTATAGCAATTGACGACTGATCGCTTGTTTTAATAACGCTAAAGCTAACTGTACCTGCATCAACAGTAATAAATGGCCCTATCGAATAGGCATTTAAACCTGTACCTGATAATATGGCCCCACCTGCATTACCATATTTTGTATTTGTAAATAGCGGAGTACTTTGGCCGGTTATACCAAAATCAACATTAGGCGCACCAGGTGCCAGGTTTACAAAACGTATTTTGGCCCTTCCGCTTGCGGGGGCAGTAAGATCATCATAAAAAAGGATCAGCGAATCGGCGGTGGCTTTAGTGTTCTTAATAGCGAAAACCGTTTGATAATAAGTCGCAATTGGCCCGTTGGGGCCACCCGTGGCAGTGAAAGTTGCACTGTTGCCAAACTCGCGCGATACTATGTATGACGTGCTTATGCCCTGGGTAACGTTTATCTGCACATCTCCAAACTGCGCATCAATGTACGATGTATAGCCATTTAATGGTACCAATGTTTTTGTTACCTGGGTTATATAAGTCCAAAATTGCACCCCCTCATTCACATCGAGTGCATTTACAAAACTAATATGCGCCGCCAATGGCGGTCTGCTAGCTGCGTTAATATCTAAATAATCTGTTTTTTTGCAAGATGTAATAGCAAGCAAGACAAATAAAAACAGAAACAGACTGAACTTGTGTGACTTAATTAATTTAGCCAAACTGTATTTTTTAAATTGATATAATGATTTCATGATCGTTAGTGATTTATAAATTAGAAATGGGCTGTAAGTCTTATAAATGGTTGTATGCCTGCATTACCATCCTGTATCCCTACAACTGTGGGATTTCTCAGTCCTGATATTGTAGGGCTGCTATAATCACCCAAAACATTGAATAAATTATTTACGCCGATAGTACCTTGTATTTTGGATGTTATTTTATACCCGGCTGAAATATCGGTTACCCATATTGGGTGCAGGGTTTGGTAGTAATATACCGGGTTTAACGGGTCTGCGGCACTTAACAGGGTTGCTGTTGTTACCTTGCCAAAATATACGGTGCGTGCCAGGAAAGTGAATTTGCCAGTATTATAGATGCCTTGTAAATTCACCTTTTGAGCAGGTATGTTTGTAGTTACCCGCGCCCGTTCTGATGGGCTTAGGATAACATTTTTGTATGCCTCGAGCCCGGGCGGAGTGTTAACTTTGGTTACTTCATTTTTATCAAAGTTACCGCCGATTAAAAATGTGAGGTTACCATTATTCAGCAATATTTTATAACTGCTGGTAAACTCTATCCCTAAAGTGCGTGTGCTGAATTCATTATAAAAAAAGTTTGCCTGGGCGGCTCCCGTTTGCTGGAAAAGATTTTTTACATCTACAGGTAAGTTGTTATCAGTGGAGGTGAAGTTACCAGTATTGCCAATGCGGTTGGCAATATCTATCTGGTAACCATCAAGCGTTATTTCAACGTTGTCAACCGGTTCTGACGTTAAGCCAAGTGCATATCCTTTTGATCTTTCAGGTGTAAGCTTAGGTATGCCTAAAGCTCTGGCAGCAGCGCTTTGGTTTGACGCCGTTAAAATATCAACACCTACCCCTTGCTGAAAGGTTGTAGAAATTGAAGTATAATAAGATTGCGCCAGATCAGGCGCTCTGAAACCAGTGTTCAAAGATCCTCTTATGCTTAACCAACGATCAAAGGTATATCTGGTAGCGGCTTTATAAGTAAATACGTTTCCAAAATCGGTATAATATTCTTCGCGGCCTGCAGCCGACAAAAGCCAGGCCTTAGTAACATTCAGTTCAACATCCGCATAGCCGGCGGTTATTGAACGGCTAACATCAACCGCATTTCCGGGTTGAAACCCTAAGTGTACCTGCGATCCTGCGGCAAGACCATTTAGCGAGGTTGTGCCCGAGGATGCCAAATAAGTAATACCGTTTGCCGTTGTATCAACATTGTAAATATTTCGCTGATCGCCTTTTTGGTATGAGGCCAGTTCGCCTGCATTTATCTGGAAGGTTTCAACACGATCCTGAACACCAAAAGCAATATTCAATCCTTTTAAAACTTTGTTGAAATAGCGGCTAAAATCCAGGCTCGCGGTATTCTGTCCGGCGCTATAGCTGCCATCGTCAAAGCTGGTGGGACTGGTTAAACCAAGGCTGGCATTTAGTGAATTATCCACCCGGTTACCAAAAATATTTTTTCCAAAAACGTTTGACAGATCTACATTCCAGCCATTTATTTTACCTCGTACGCCGGTTGCGATAGATTCATCAACGATGTTGTTTTCCATTTGAGGCAAAAACCCGTCGGGATATATGAAATTATTATTTCGTGATGTCCATCCCGGTAAACGGTAGGTAGCTGTAAACTGAGAGTTTCTATCACTAATACCGCCAAAAGCATAAACCTCTGCCGATCCCTTTAACGGGAATGCCGCGTTAAAATACAGCAAAGCATTTTGCCCCGCGTTAGCTCCCCCACCCCGCTGATCAAAAAAGTGCCGGTCAATACCTCTTGCACTTAATATGGAGTTATCAATGGCTTGTGTATAAATAGCATCATAGCCGCGGGTATTAGCACCACCGCCATAAATCGGGCCGTTGTATAAGCCTGCGGTTGAGTTGCCGGGAGCTAAGGCAATGGCTTGGGTGCCATATTCAACTGTAGCGTTAATATAGCCTCCGTTGTTGCCTACAGCTACACCATAGTTAGCGTTTGTAAGCGTAACCGCACCATCGCCTCTCTTACGTACACTGCCGGTAGTACTTACCGCCAGGTCATCCGTATTCTTTTTTAGTACGATATTGATAACTCCGGCGATAGCATCTGATCCGTATTGAGCAGCAGCGCCATCCCGTAATATTTCTATATGATCAATTGAGCCCGTGGGTATTGAGTTAAGATCATACCCGGTTGATCCATTGCCAAGGCCACCGTAATTTACGTTAGCGCTTTTGTGCATCCGCTTGCCATTTATCAGTACCAAAACCTGGTCGGGACCCAAGCCCCGCAATTGCGCCAGGCTTAAAGCCGAACCTGCATCACCTGCATTACTACCGTTAACCGAGTGGAAAGAGGGCGATACATATTGTAAAATTTGTGTAACACTTACCTGCGGGGCCGATTCGAGTAACGGCTTAAGATCAATGACATCTACCGGTACCGGTGAATTTAATTTAGTACGGTTAGCGTTATGTGATCCAACTATCTGTACCTCATTTAAAGTACCTTTTGCTGGCTTAAGGCTGATGTTAAAATCCTTAATTCCATCAATTAATACTTCTTGTGATTCATAGCCAACAAACGAGAATACCAGGTATTTACCATTCCGTACTACAATTTGAAATGAGCCATTCTGATTAGTAGTTGATCCTTCATCGAAGCCCTTTATTTTTACTGTTACTCCGGGTAAGGGTTTATTGTCATCAGCACCTATTACAGTGCCGGTTAACGTTCGTTTTTGCGCGTATATCTTTTGCCCGTAAAAAAGGCTAAAAATGGATATAAGAAGTATGAGTTTTTTCATTTTTTTCAATAATTTAAAGTAAAAGGGGGCTGTCCCGGGCTAAATATTTACTAGCCGGGCGTATAAGAGGGTCATATTTTTATAGATTTTACTTACTTACTTTTTGAGTAAACCTGTCATCGGTAAGCGCTTTTAAAAAGGATACAATATCATCTATTTCGTTATCGGTAAGATTTAAGGGCTTACTTAGTGCCAGGTCGCGGTTAAGGCCGCCTTTTACAACTGCTTCAGGATTGTTATAATAAGTTACCACCTCGTGCAGGGTTTTAAATTTGCCATTGTGCATATATGGCGCCGTAACAGCTACATTACGTAAACTTGGGATCTTAAATTCACCTATTTCTGCATCGTTTTTTGTAATAGCCGAGCGGCCGGGATCATTCAAGTCCTTACCATTATATAAGCCAATGCTTTTAAACCTGTCGGCTGTAAAGTCCTCGCCCGAGTGGCAGTTATTACAGTTCGCCTTGCCAATGAACAATAGACGTCCGCGTATGGCCGACGCCGACATGGCGCTATCATTGCCGTTTATATAGCGGTCATAAGGGCTGTTTGATGTTTCAAGCGTACGCTCAAAAGATGAGATGGCTTTTACCAGGTTATCTTTTGATGGTGCGGCCTTAAATACATTTTGAAAAGCAGCAGCATAGTATTTATCATCATTTAGCCGTTTTACAAGTTCGTCAATAGGTAAACCCATTTCGGTTGGTGAGGTTATTGGCCCTAAAGCCTGCTCCTCCAATGAGGAAGCTCTACCGTCCCAGAAGAAATGCGGCCGGCCGGATAAATTTGTCAACCCTGGCGAATTACGCGCTGTTAAATGCCCTTCAATACCCTTACTAAAGGCGGTTGTATCGGCAAAACCAAATTCGGGCTTATGGCACGACGAACAACTGATGGTACGGTCTTTTGATAGTATAGGATCAAAAAATAATTTTTCGCCCAGTTGTTCTTTGGTTTGCACCGGATCGGTGCCAGCCCTAAAACTAAACTGTGTTATTATAAAAACACTAAATGATATAAAAATCAATACCGTATTACTCCTTTTCATTACCTGGCTTCTTTTGCGCTTCTTCGCTATTTTTGCTATTGTTAAACCTTTAACTGATATCGTTTGCAATGCAAAACATATCCCGTACGGCTTAATTAAGCCGTTAAAATCGATGAGATTTCTGCGTAAATTACTGTGCGTTAGCTACGAGCGATATATCGAGATCAAAATCATCATAGATAACTTTGTCACCCAAATTCTCGAAAAAGTTTTTTGAGCGGAACTTGATATCATACTTAGTACGATCAATTGTAAGCTTGGCATTAGCTGTTAGCTTATCGCCGTTTACCGCAACAGTTGCCGGAAAAGTAACGTCGTTGGTGATACCTTTTATAGTTAGCTTACCTGTAATGGTATACTGCTGATTATTGCCCTTTACAATGGATGTAGCCACGAAATCAGCTTTCGGAAATTTACCTGAATCAAAAAATGTTTCACTTTTTAAAGTGCTTACCAGTTTATCATTTTGCGCCGGGTCGGTAAGGTCAATATCAGTTATGGTGCTAACATCAATACTAAAACTGGCGGTTTTAAGTACATTGTTTTGTACCTTAAATGCACCGTCGCTTATTTTAATATTACCGTTATGTTCGCCTGTGGCCTTTTTTGCCAGCCAGCCAATTTTGCTATTTTGGTTATCAACTTTAAATGTTTGTGCTTTAATAATATGCTTAACTACTTTTTTGTGTATTGGCAATGTTTTATTAACAGCTGAAGCAGAAAATGATACGGCTATTAGAACCGCTGCAGTTATGGTGGATTTTAATTTCATGTGAATTTATTTAATTTGTTTTGGTTTAAGGTTTTGTTTAAACAACCGTTGCAGCAGCTGCTGCAACGGCAACTAAACGAACCACTTTTTATTTATTGTTATTATCGTGACTTGGCAATGAGGCTATTGCAGGAGCAGGTTCGGCTATCAGTTCATCCAACAGCTTATTAAACTTCTTTTCATAATCCTCGTAATATTTGCCGGTTACTGTACCTGTATAACCTGTATATATTTCACGCACATCGCCTTTCCGGTCAATAATTATAGTTGTTGGAAAAGCAACAAACTTGTTAAGCGCCGGTAACTTTTGTGAAACGATCTTTTTATCGGCAAGGCCACCAAATAAAATATCATACTTGATATCGTATTTATCGCGCAGCTTACCTAATGTATACTGGGCATATTTTAAGCTGTCTTTTTGTTCAAAACCAATAGCAATTGCCTCAACACCCCTGTCTTTATTTTTATTGAACCAGGGTGACAGAAATACGGTTTGATCTGTACAGTTAGGGCACCAGGTACCCACCACTTCAACAATTACTACTTTGCCTTTGTACTTGTCGTCACTTAATGATACTGGCTTGCCGTTAAGATCAGGGAAAGTAAAATCAAGTTTTTTGTACCCTTCTTTTAAATACGTTAGCTTATATGGATCAGGTAGTTCGGCCTTATCATCTTTAACGCCATCAAATTTGGTGTTATCATATATACCTGCAGCTATTTCGCCACTTATGGTACCGTCATCATTAATGTGGCCTTTATAAATTTTAGGGCTTGGGCCTGTAAAGCCCGATAATTCAAACTCGTTTCCCTGTACCGTACCTTCCAGTTCGCGACTATCGCCTGTTACCTGCATTATTACGCCGGTAAGTTTATTCCCGTCCTGTTTTAATAAGGCTATTTTATTGGGCACCTGATCTTTCGAATAAACTTTCAGCTCCCATTTACCAGTAAGGTTTGCGGTTGGTGGTATATCTTTCCCGGGCTCAACAAAACGGTAATTTTTACCATACTCGGCAGTAAACGGTAAAGAGTTGCCCCTAAAGCCAGGTACAAGGCTGCGGTATTCACCGCTTATGGTGCCATCGTCATTAATTTTTGCAACAAGGGCAGCATCATAAGTATTCATTTTTATAAATAACGAATCACTGCCCACAAGCTTTACGTGAAAATTGTCGCGACGTGTACCGTTTAACAACGTAAATACAGCATGTTCGGCATCCTTGCCTTCAACTTCAAAATTAAACGGCACCTGTGTTTCGCTTACGGTGAATACACCACGCCAAATACCTTGTTTTATAAACTTTTTTGCGGGAGGATTACCAGCGGCAAATGCAGCGCCTGTTAATAATATGCCTGCAAGCAGGCATTGTAGCGTTTTTGAAAAAATGTTAGTTTTCATTTTATTAGAAAATTAATAACGAGGTTTATTGATTTGATGTTTTATCCGGTGCTACAGACGCGGTTACAGGTTCAGGAACTGGCTCAGCAATTAGTTCATCAAGCACCTTATTGAACTTCTTTTCGTAATCTTCGTGATATTTGCCAGTTACTGTACCGGTGTAGCCTGTGTATATTTCGCGGACATCGCCTTTTCTATCAATAATTATTGTAGTTGGGAAAGCAATGAACTTATTTAAAGCTGGTAGTTTTTGCGAAACTATCTTTTTATCGGCCAGGCCACCAAAAGCTATATCATATTGAATATTATACTTTTCTTTAAGCTTACCCAGAGTATATTTTGCATAGGCAAGGCTGTCTTTTTGCTCAAATCCAATGGCAATGGCTTCAACACCTCTGTGCTTGTTTTTATTAAACCATGGCGATAGAAAAACAGTTTGATCTGTACAATTAGGGCACCAGGTACCTATTACTTCAACAATCACAACTTTGCCTTTATATTTATCATCACTTAATGACACCTGTTTGCCATCAATACCGGGGAAGGAAAAATCCAGTTTCTTATACCCTTCTTTTAAGAACGTGATTTTATATGGATCGGGCAGTTCCACATCCGCATTTTTAGCGGCATCAAACTTCAGGTTCTTATAAATACCGAAGCCTTCTTCGCCGCTAAGTGTGTGGTCAGCATTAATTTTACCTTTTATAATAAAAGGGCTTGGACCCGTAAAGCCTGATAAAGCAAATTCATCACCTTGTACAGTACCTTCTATTTCGCGGGTATCACCTACAACCGTCATCACAACACCTGTAATTTTATTACCCTTTTGTTTTAATAAAGCAATTGATGCTGGTACAGCGTCTTTGCTATAAGTTTTAATTTCCCATTTGCCAGTTAGATCTTCTGCTGGTGCAACATCTTTGCCTGGTTCTACAAAGCGATAACTTTTGCCATATTCTGCTGTAAATGGTAACGAGTTACCTCTAAAATTAGGTACCAGGCTGCGATATTCGCCGCTTAGCGTGCCATCATCATTAATTTTTGCAACCAGAGCCGCATCATAAGTGTTCATTTTTATAAATAATGAATCTTTACCTAAACGCTGAACATGAAAGTTATCACGGCGTGATCCATTTAGCAATGTAAATACCGCGTGTTCCGGATCTTTTCCTTTTAGTTCGAAATTAAATGGTACCTGTGTTTCACTTACGGTAAATACACCGCGCCATATTCCTTCTTTTATGAACTTGCCGGGAGGAATGCTTGTGGCCGATAGGAATGTGCTGTTAAATAATATGCCCGCTACCAGGCATGTTGATTTTTTTAGTAAGCTTTTGATAATCATGATGTTGTTTAATTTAATACATTAAAAAATTTGACATAAAAATCCCCTGCACCAACAGCCTTGCCATTAATGCCAATAAATAAATCCTGATTTTTTATTTAGGGAAACCGCGTGTTACAGGAAGCAGCAACAACATCGCCGCGCAACAGCATGTACCGGAATAGAATAGTAATTACATTTTTTCATGATGTTAGTTAATTTATTTTCCTAAACATTTAGGAAAAAGTATAGCACTTATTTCAATTACTGAAAAGTTGCTAGAAGATCACAGAGCTTCCTCTCCCTTCTTCTTAATAAATCAACTAATTAATGGTGGGTTTAATTAGATGCAGTAAAGATAAGAATAAAAATGAATTAATCAAGTAAATCTATAGGCATAGTAGATATTTTTATTATTTCTATTTAAATACAATTTGTGCATTTTTATATGCTAAACAAATTGATAAGACACAATTATAACCCGAAGGCGTTAACATCCTGGACTGTGTAGAAAGTAAGCTCAATGAATTTCCACCATTACAAAAAGCAAATACAATTTTTCACAGCCAGGATGTTAACCTTAACAGGTTATTACCAGGATGGATAATAATGCTTTATATACAGTAATGACAACAACAACAGGTAGATCTGCCACCGGCCTGTGTGTTTATAGGATCAGATTTGAAATAGTTAAACTTTTTGTTCATGCTATAGTTTAAGTATTGGAAGGCTTAAAGCCCGCCTATTTGTTTCACAGATCAATTGGTGGCTATTGTCTGCTTTTAATATATACTAATTTAAAAAAATATATTCAATCTGGCAATTATATGATATAAATCATATAACTTAATCTCTAATCTATTTCAGGGGTATAGTAAAATCAACATCATCAGGTGGCAAGCATTGCTTGCTATTACAGGCCATAAATTGTATACTGCCTTTAACTACCTGCTGATTAGAAGTAAGCTTTACTCTTTGCTGAAAAACAACCGATTTTTCAAAATATTGTACATCCATACCGAAGGCTTTTTCATAATGCGTTATTGGTTTGGGCTCAATGGTGCTACCAAGCAAACTATAACCATCAGCAGGCGTAAAAGTTAATGTGGTTTTTATCGGCCCTCCATCTTTAACAGTTTGTGAATAGATATGCCAGCCATTATCAATAGTAGCTTTTATAAATATTATTGCCGTTGAGTTATCAATTTTTTTTGCGCCGTATGACCATTTTACCGGGGTCTGGATCTGCGAATAAGCATTGGTGTAAATAATAAAAGTTAAGGCTGCAATTATTACTTTCTTCATTTTTAATTGTGATTAGGTATGATAATTATTTTATTGATGTTGCGGGCAAATTCAAACTCCCATAAAGGTTTTGCAGGCCCTAACTATAATTTATTAATGGCATTATATTTTACTTGTTTTAATAAATCACCTGAGGTATATTTTTCCGGCTTTCATCACAAATACTACATTTTTCATCACTTTAATATCCGCGAGCGGGTCGCCGTCAATTGCAATTACGTCAGCAAACTTACCTTTGCTGATACTACCCAATTCCTTCTCTTTTCCTAAAAGTATAGCTGCATTAGAGGTAGCCGACTTAATCGCTTCCATTGCCGGCATTCCGGCATCAACCATATACCCAAACTCAAGGTAGTTCAATCCATGATCAAATGCGCCTGCATCTGTCCCAAAGGCTATCTTCACACCTGCTTTGTATGCTTTTGCAAACGTCCGCTGGATTTGATCACCAAAGGCAATTGCCTTACCGGCAATAATTGGCGGATAATATCCTTTTTTTGCAGAGTCGGCAACAGCTTTACCGGCAATAATAGTGGGTACATACCAGGTACCATATTGCTTCATCAGCTTAATGTCCTCATCATCCATATAAGTACCATGCTCAATGGAGGTTACGCCACCTAATATAGCCCTCCTGATCCCCTCAGCGCCGTGGGCATGGCAGGCTACCTTCAAACCATAATCGTTGGCGGTTTCAACTACAGCTTTAATTTCATCGATAGTGAGTTTTGCCTTTTTATTATTATCGCCCAGTTCAAAAACACCACCTGTTGATGCAATCTTTATTACATCTGCTCCGGCTTTTATTTGTAGCCTTACTGCTTTTATCAGCTCGTCCTTACCGTCAGCAACCCCGTCTTCGGGGCCGGGACGATGATTAAAAACATCATCCCGGAAGCCGTTAGTCGGATCGCTGGCACCACCGCTTGATGAGATGATCTTCCCGGCGGTAAATATGCGCGGACCATCAACCCAGCCCTTTTCAACCGCATTTCTCAGGCTGATATTTACCCCTGTGCCGCCAAGATCGCGCACAGTGGTAAAACCGGCTAAAAGCGTTTTTTTAGCAAAGCTTACTGAACGATACGCGATATCCGCATCTGATAGTGTAAAGGTCTCCAATAAAGTATTGGCGCTCAGGATGTCCTCCAAATGTACGTGGCAATCTATAAGGCCCGGTAAAACAGTCTTAGATCTCAGATCTATTACTCTATCCAAACTGCCTGCATCGGGATAACCGCTAACTACATTTTGGATACGGCCGCTGTCTACAATTATGGTTACCTTAGTTTGAACAGTATTTGAAATCCCGTCAATAAGTTTACCACAGTACAGATAAGTTTTTTGCGCATGTACAATTTGTGTACACAACAATAAACACAGCACAACTATTTTTTTCATTTGCATATATTTTCCGCTTTGGAAATGGATTAGCCGGAGCTATTTTAATTTAACGGAAGATTTTCAACAGTTACATCCCAGTGAGCCAGCACAATTTCCCAACGTCGCTGCTCTTCTTTTTTATAAGTTTCCTGATCGGGAAACAATTGCAGTTTATATGGATCAACAATACTGTAATCAAAGGCAAGTGCCGCTGTTTTAAAAACAACGCTTACTTTTAAATCCCAGCGGGTTTCTTCGCTGCTATGCAGTCTTGGGGTTTCTGCCTCAATGCTGATTACATCACCCTTCTCCTGTAACTTTTTTAATAAAGGATAGTGATTCTTCTTCCACAGGGCAATAAACTCGTCGGTATACCCCCACTTTATTTTGTAATAATCCTCTATTTTAAAATACCCGGCAGGATTAGCTTTTTGGGCCGAAACGTTGTTACTTGAAATCAACAGAACTATTGCTATAAGCGTTACTGTTAATAATTTGAAGTGGTGCATGTTTACTTTTTTCATGTCGTTTAGTTTTTACTGATGATTAATTTTTGTCCCAGAATAACTTGGTTGCAATATTATCGCCGCCTATTGCAGCCGCGGCCTGGCTGTAATTAGCCTCATTAACATTTTGTTCAGTTATGGGATAAGTGAAACGATTAAGATACGAAGTTTGATTTGGCGGCAATGGCAACACAAGCCCTAATCTCCTGATCTCTGTCCAGGCCTCATATCCCCTGTTATAAAGGGCGATATACTTCTGTGTCCCGATCTTTAATTTATACGAACCTGCAGCAGTGGTATAAGCTACTTTGGGATTAGCCAGATAGGTATTAATGTCATTAGCGCTACCTCCCCAATAACTTATGGAAGCTGTTATAGCATTATTATAATGTTGCTCCGCAGTTCCGCCTACATTAAAGCCTCTTTCAACTGCTTCCGCCAGGTCAAATTCAACCTCCTGGTAATCCGCCAGTAATGATGGCAGATTCGGCTGAGCAATAGTGCTGCTGAATGTTGAAAATTTATTGTAGGTGTTAACCTTACCAATGGCCCCACCTTTATACACCAGCACATCACCGGCTTGCGGCGTAGCATTGGTATCAATGGCGGTATAATAAGCCGGTCTCCGTGGGTCGTTTAAACTATTCAGCAAGTCAACAAGCGTAGCTCCTGCAACATAATCTATTAAATGCCCCTGTACCTGATCAACCCATAGCGGGTTGGTATTTGGGGTAGTAGTTAAATAGTTAAAGCTTACGTTATCGGCATTGGACTGCAAAACACCTGCGGCTGCAGATTCCACAGCCAGTTTAGCTTTTGCAGGCGCTACATCAGCCAGGGTAATCCCAACTTTTAACTTCACGGTGTTACCGAATTTTTTCCATGAGCCAATCTCGTTAACACCATTGAAAAGCAGATCGGCAGTATTGAATCCCGGGGCAGTAGTGTTAAGTTTTGACAGCGCATCATCCAAGCGGCTTAATAAGCTATCATATATCTGGCTCGCGTCATCATACTTAGGCGTAGTATTGGTATAATCAACCGCCTGGGTATAAGGGATGTTGCCAAAAGTATTTACCAATACCGAATAAGCATATACCTCCAGGATATTAATCTGTGCCAGCTGATTACTTTTTTGCGCAGCCGATAAAGTTGCATCAGCTTCCGTCAATTTGTTCGCCTCGTATAAATTGCGCAATACATTTACGTAAATAGCATTCCAGAAACCATCGGGCACATTACGCAATTTCAGGTCATAATCGCTTTCGGATATCGCGGTTGTCTCCGTCCATTGCTGGGCCGTTAGCCTGAATATGTTAACGTTATAAGCGCTGGTTGCCAACACATCCGACAATTGTTTTTCCGCATAAGAAAACAAGGTAGATGCCGGTACAGCAGTGGCGCTTTTGGTATCATTGTTCAGGTATTCATCTTTTTTTACACAGCCGCTTAATGTCATGACAGTCAGCAGCGTAAATATTATCTTTTTCATCTGTTTAGAAAGTAAATTTTAAGTTAAAACCATATCTGCGAACATTAGGGTACGAGCCAAGCTGTACACCCTGGTAGGCACTCCCTGCACCAAGGCCATCCTCCGGATCTGCGTATGGGATGTTTTTATGGATGATCCAAAGATTACGGCCATTAAGAGAAATGTCGATTGCTTTTACAGCCCCTATTTTTTGCACAAATGATGCAGGTACACTATAGGTAAATGCAGCTTCTCTCAGCTTAATATAGGACGCATCATATACAAAGGCTTTGTTCGGAGCGGTTTGATAGCCATAAGCTGACTGGTTTTGCGAAGCGTCAATCCTGGTGGTATTAGGTGATCCATTTGCATAAACACCGGGCAGAATAACGCCGCCACCTTGTGATAAAGGATTTCTTTTAAGATTGCCCAGATCATTTAAGCCCGCAGTTTCAGGATACAATCCTGTCCATAGGCCAAATACCATATCTACATTATAAATACTTCCACCATGGCTAAAGTCAACCAAAAAACTTAAAGTGAAATTTTTATATCGGAAGGCATTATATACACCCCCCGTCCAATCCGGGTTGGAGTTTCCTAAATTATTATTAGAGTTTGATGTAAATAGGTAATGGCCGCTTGCATCAACCTCTTTTTGCCCGTTATTGTAAATAAAATCGGTTCCCCTTAAGGTTCCGTACGGCTCACCAACAGTAGCATTTGTTGTTACGCCACCTTTATAAGCTGCCAACTGATAATTATTAACTCCGTTGTAAAGCGATAAAACCTTGTTGGTGTTTTTTGCAAAATTCACGTTGATGTTCCAGGAGAAATCATCAGTTTTAAACGGTGTACCATTCACAGTAACCTCAACACCTTTATTCTGTACATTACCGGAATTTACGTACAAACCATCGTACCCGGTGGCTGTAGATACCGATACAGGCAGGATCTGGTTAATGGTGTTATTTTTATAATAAGTAAAGTCAAAGCCGATACGATTTTTAAGGAAAGACGCTTCCAAACCGGTTTCAAAACTCTTTGTTCTCTCTGGTTTAAGGTCGGCATTGTTACGGACTGTAGATACATAGTAAAGCGGTTCTGAACTAAAATTGGCCGATTTATCATAAACCTCATTAATACTGTGAGATGGTGCATCATTACCAACTTCGGCATAGTTAAGCTTTACCTTACCGTTGGAAAGCCATGTATAATTTTTCAGCAGACTCGAGAAAACAAAACTACCGGCAACAGAAGGATAATAATAGGTGTTGTTTTTATCCGGCAACGTTGTTGACTGATCGCGCCTTAAAGTTCCGTCCAGAAAAAACAGGTCCTTATAGCCAAAAGTAACACCGCTAAAAATGCCGGTAACTACCTTCTGATCTACTTCCTCACTAGGATAGTCTATCGGATTTACCGAGTTGCTTAAAGCAAACAATCCCGGGATAACCAATCCACCATTAGTTGACGCACTGATGGAGTTGATATTCTGCCTCCGGGCATTTAAGCCTAAAACTCCTTTAAAGCTGATATCATTGGTGATGGCCTTATTGAAATTCAGCAATAAATCGTAGTTATTCTCTTTGTAAGTACGATTTAAGCGATAATATGATGATGGTGTAACCACGCTGCCAACGTTTACACGCTGTTCCTGAAATTCGTTGTAGTAATCTTCAGAGGCTCGCCCCAAAATGTCTAACCAGTTGAACAGTTTGTAATCAAGGCTTACGTTGCCAAAATAACGGTCTCTTTCATCTGTTTCATAATTCTGGTATTGAACAAAATAAGGGTTGTCCCAATAAGCGGAACTGAGATCCGTAGGACTTTTAACATTCCAGTTATCATTGCTCTGCGTTCTGAAATAAGCATCCTTCAGGTCCTGAACATCTACGTTTACCTGCCAAAATTCACGGAAGTTTTGCAGCAAATTTATAGGTTCACCATTTTGCCCGCCAAAGCCGGTGCCACCCCTGCCCTTACCTGCAGTTTGCGTGTAATTGACGCTGGCCTGAACAGTTAATTTATCTGTTAGCCTGTACGATCCGCCGAAATTGAACAAGTTTTTCCCGACGCTGCTATTCGGCAATATGCCATAATCATCTGATCGGGTATAGCCTACCTTATAGTTACCCTTGTCGGTACCGCCGTCAATAAATAAGCTATTATTGAGCGTATAGGGGTGATTGAAAAAAGTAGAAGGATCGTTTTTAGCCGCTACCCATGGTGTTTGTTTATGATAATATGGTGACGTTGGATCAAGAGACCGCCAGTCATATACCAGCAGGTTCGGATCAAACTTTTGTCCGTAAGAAGCATCATCGTAAGTAGGCACCACCAATTGTTTAGTGCCGTTACCCAATATATCGGTATAATCAAAATGACTCCCCGGCGTATTTGGGTCATAGTAGGGCCCATAACCTGCGCCATACTCCTTTTGGTATTGGGCGAATGTACTTTTATCAACCGACCCAAATAACACGCCTGTATTTAAAACTACACTAAGTCCCTTGCTTCCTTTTTTGGTGGTAATAATAATGGCACCGTTTGCAGCCCTTGAACCGTAAAGTGCGGTAGAAGCTGCTCCCTTTAGCACAGTAACGCTGGCTATATCGTCCGGATTAATATCTGCACCCGGGCTGCCATAGTCATAACCACCTTTACCATTGCGTTGGTTTTGGGTTATATTACTCATGCCACCCAGTTCGAACTCACTTGAATTATCGATAGGTACCCCATCAACTACAAATAAGGGCTGATTACTGCCCGATAGCGATTTAGGGCCCCGGAGCACAATATTTGTTGACCCACCTATATCATTGGCCTGTTTAATTTGGGCACCCGCTATTTTTCCGGATAATTCTCCAATTAAATTGGTATTGCGGTTGCTGTTAACTTCGGCCCCGGTTAGGGTTTGTGCAGAGTAAGGCAACTCGCTTTTATTCCGGGAAAGACCCAGCGCTACCACTACCACTTCATCTAATTTGTTAGCGTTATGGGTTAGTGTTACATTTATGGTTGCCTGGTTAACGGCAATTTCCTGACTATTATAACCTACAAACGAAAAAACAAGCGTTTCTCCATTAACTGCTTTTATGGCGTAATCGCCTTTACCATCTGTTATGGTACCTTTTGATGTGTTTTTAATTTTGACGCTTACACCAGGTAAACCGCCCTCCTGATCGCTTACATTACCCTGTATAACTTGTTGCTGAGCAAAAGTTACCAGCGGGTATAAAAAAATAAACAACAATAGCCACTTAATACGTATTGGTTTCATCATGAATGCTTTTGAGTTTGTAAAAATTTGGGCAAAAAAATTCCTAAATCAATTCCAGAAATCAATTTGAATTGTTAAAAAATGAAAAATAAGATTGACTGCGATGAAAAATTCAGCTATGAATTCGTCATCAGATTAAGAAATTTCAACAACAATAGCAGGCGCTACAACAAGCTTTTATTTGAGGTTGACAAATATCAGTTGGAACTCTGTAAGAGATAAGGGATTCCGCCCCTTTGAATTGTAGTAGTAAGGTTGTAATCATAGCATTATTATATTATCAAAAATGTTCCGCAAATGTAATAATATATTCTATTAAATCTATAGACATTATAGATTATAAACATATTAATGTCATTTTCATTGATTTTCGACAAATCCAACGATGTCATAAAACGGCATGAAAGACAGATATCAGATGCCTATAACCAAAGTATAAAAAAGATGCCATCAACCTTAGGCCGGGGAATATTCGACCATTGACCATTCATACGCGTCATTGCGTGATTCGTAGCGTGCAGGCATTTTTGTAACAGTAAATATAAGATTATCAAATAGATACAAGACAATATTCTAAATTCGTCCGCCGGTGTTTCGCCAAGGGTGGCTCACTTGCCGAAGCGACTAACAAAAAAGGAGGCTGTCCCGAAGATCAGCCTCCTTTCTTATTACAAGCATCCAATCACTGAGATGCCGGTTCCAATTCAGTTGCTAATTAAACGTAAATCCAAATTGAAGGTTTAAGCCTAATGTAGCGGCTTCGCTGGCACCAAACCGGGTTGGTAGAGACATCGCCACAAAATAATTAACATCTTTTGTACGCGCATAAACCTGGCTAAACACAGGTGTAAAACCATATCGTCCGTTTGTATCAAATGCTAAACGGGATATAATGGTAAACCCATGCGAAAAGCGAAACATTGTTCCGGGATCAAATAATATATCATTCATTTTACTTGAACCTCCGGATGCTTTTATATTGGGGGTAAACTCATAGCTAAATCCAAATTTATCACTGTATAAAACATTTACGCCTATAGGGAAGCCAATAGTGGTGGTATGGTCAGAAAAATTGGGCGTAAATTTCCCTGTTGATAATGATAATGTTTCAAGTGGTAATATAAAACTCATATAACCAACCACTCTGGGATACACAGGTTTAGGTTTTATCTTTTGATACAGCGTTCCCTGGTACTGGATAGAATCGGGCGGAACAACCTTCACCTGTGCATTAGCAAACCGGGAGGTTAACATGCCTGTAATAATAATAATTGCCAGTACAATTTTTTTACCGATGCCAGTAGTAATTTTTCCTGTGTGAGCGTGTAGATTTTTCTTCATGTTTTGGTGTTTTTAATTAATTGTTTTTGATGTTGCATTTTCGTTATACTTTTTCAAACATAACGATATTGACGTTAAATAATATAATAAAGCGTGAATGCCTTAATCTTTAAATGGTATAAATCTGTTTGGTTATCGCTAAAAAGAAATCGGCCGGGGATTCGCAAACCGGGCATTTATAATCCTCAATGGTTTTAAAATCCGTTCCCACGGGAACACCGTTAATTGGATCGCCATAATTTTTATCGTAAATACTGAGGCAGTTTTTGCATTGATAGAATTCTACTGTTTCTATATCATTTTCCGTTTCCATATCTCCGGTATTTTCCGGATGCAATAAAAGGCCATTATCACTTAACAGGCCGTAATAGGAATCGCACAACGCTATCAGCTGACTTCCCAAAGCGTTTGCGCTTAGCTCCTCTTTGTAAATAACAAAATCCTTGGAATTTGGATTAAAATCTCTGGTATGCAGAATATCAAATAAACCTGTCTTTGTTTTTTTGATAATTATGGATGCAAGTAAACCGGTTTTAGGCTGCATCTTTATAGCAAAACAAAGGCGATAGGTTCGTAAATCATATTCTTCAAACTCCCGTACCAATTGCTTTTTTAGGTCGAGGCTTTCGTTGCATAAATTTTCGAGCTGCCAATTTAGTTCGTTTGCAGCATGCCTTACGTTTATCCTGTAATTGTTGAGGATAGCTCCCCAGTCCTTACGATCAGCTTCGTGTATCCCTTTAACTAAAAAAGATTTCCATGGCGTTGTATATAATTGGCCCACACGGGTTTTAAGGCATACGGAACATAAATCTTTCAAAAACGCTATTGGAAACAATTCATTCCGGCGGTAAATACCGAGCCAATGTTTATCATTCTGATACCTGTTAAACCCTTCGTAATACGGCAACGAAAAATCGGGTAATTTTAAAGGTTCGGCTATTTGCTGGTTAACAAAATTATTGCCAGCTGTAACTTTTTCATAAAATAAATTATAATCAATTTCGGGCTGATCATAAAATAACTGTTTGTTATTTAAAATAACGTGCTGTCCAACTTTACAAATAATCGGGATATCATCTGAATATACCAAACAAGGCCAGCAGTGCAGGTCATTTGTTTTTGGAAACCTGATATATAAGTACCAGTAATTACTTACATCCGAACTGATAAAGTTAAAATTGCCGCTAAAAAACGGCACAAAGGTTTGATGCTTATCCACCAGGTTAACCTTTAACTCTGGCTGAAAATTAAATAAATCGAATATATCTTTATATACACCCTCCTTTAGCCAGCTTTCTGTATTAAAAATATTATCGGTTACATACGAGCTAATTACATTCGGAAAATAATCGTTATTTATCTCATAATTTGTTGCCGACTGCAACATGCCTAACTCCAAATCCTCGAGGCGGTTTTGTGGTATGTAAAAATACAACTGCTGCCTGTTTCCAATACTTATTGTATTTGCTCCCGCGTTTTCGGCAATCAGTAATATTTCATAAAGGTCTCCGGCTGATATTACTCCACCGGGCAGGTTAATTTTTATACAATAAGTTTCGATCTTTTCCATTTTGCTAAACCATTGTTTTTAAACTTTCCTCCAACAGTCGCTTTACTTCGGGCCGGCATGATCCGCAACCGGTACCGGCACCTGTGGCATCACATAATTCTTTTAGCGTGTTGCAACCTGTGGCTATTTTATTCAGGATGTTTTCGCTGCCTACATTATTGCAGCTGCAAACCAGTTTTCCTAATACCGGTTCAACTTTGTTTCCGCTTCTTAATAACTGGATGCGCTTTTCGTTTAATTCGGTTTTATTACCTATAAGCTCCCTAAATTCCTGAAACTCACTTTTATCGCCAATTAAAATAGTGCCTACCAGTTTATCCTCATGGATAATACATTTTTTATAATACCGCTTCGCCTTATCAATAAAAACTATCTCTTCATAAGCCTTATCGTCCGGGCATTCAGACAGGCCGATACTGCACAGATCAAAACCATGAATTTTTATGATATTCATAAATAAGCTGCCTTTATAATAGCTTGCAATATCACCGTTCATATATTTGGCTACCACCTCTGCCTGTTGCTCTGCAGCGGCGGTAATACCATATAGCGTACCTTCAAATTCGGCTATTTCGCCAATGGCATAAATTGAAGGATCATTGGTTTGCATCCGTTCGTTTACAATAACGCCCCGTTTTATAGTCAATCCGCATTCTTTGGCAATTTCTAAATTTGGCGTTGTACCAATAGCCAGTATCATGGCATCACAATTTATTTTGCGGCCGCTTTTTAAACCTATACCTGTTAATTTGGAGCGTCCATAAAACAACTGCACTTCGTCGTCATAGTAGATGTCGCAACCCTGATCGGCCATTTCTTCGTGTAATAGCTGGCTGCCTAAAGCATCCAATTGCCTGTTTAAAAAGCGCGATGTACGATGTATAATGGTAATCCTTATACCTATTTCGCGTAACGAGGCAGCCATTTCTAAACCCAATAAGCCGCCGCCAACAATAACTACATGCCCGTTTTTTGGCACGTGTTTTTTAAAGCTATCTGCATCATTACGGCTACGCATGCTAAATATACCCGGCAACGATGGCGTGTTTTTAGGGATGGATGCCCTGCTGCCCGTAGCGATCAACAAAATGTCATAGGTGGTTTTTATTCCGCGCGAATCTGTCACCTGTTTGTTTTCTCTGTCGATTTTTTCGATACTGACGCCCCTTAAAAGTCTGATATTGTAGAAAGGCTCCTCGCTATCCTTCATTTTTACCAATTGCTCCCATCGCTGTTCGCCACTGATATAGTCGGGCAGCATTACCCGGTTGTAAAAAGGATGATTCTCTTTGCTGAAGATGATTATTTCGTCATCAGGGTTTAATTCCCGGTACGATTTTACAAAACCATAAGCACCGGCTCCTGCGCCTATCACCACAATACGTTGAAACGGCTTTACATACTTTTGTACGTTAACAGCACAATATTTAAAATCAGGTTCTTTTGAAATAGGGTCAACTAAATCATTGGTAATATTATTAGCTCTGTTAAGATCGTTCCCCAATATTTTGCCCCAATGCATGGGTAAAAACACAACCCCTTTTTTTATTTGTGCCGATATTTTTGCCTGAACCATCACCTCGCCCCGGCGCGATGTAATAACCGCAATATCCAGCTCTTTTAAACCCAGCATTTCGGCATCATCAGGGTGTATCTCCAAAAAAGCTTGTTTATAATGCTGGTTCAATTTATTTACCTTACCGGTTTTGCTCATAGTATGCCACTGATCGCGGATGCGGCCGGTAGTTAGTATAAACGGAAAATCACTGCTGGGTAATTCGCTGGTAAGCACATCTGAAACAGCGCTGATAAGGGCTCTTTTTGATGGCCTGTAAAAGTTATGATCGGTAAATAAACGTGGCTCGCCATTAGGCGGCCCTTTCTTTTTATATGGCCATTGTACCGTTTTACGCTCCTTTAAGATCTCGTAATTTAAACCACTTATATCTATATTGGTTTTGGCGGTTAATTTAACGTGCTCCGCATAAATGGCTGCCGGGTTCTCAAAATCAAAGCCCTTATAGCCCATTTTACGGGCAAAGCGGCAAATGATTTCTGCATCTGCAATTGCCTCGCCCGGCGGCTCTACAATCTTGTTCAAATAACTTATACGCCTTTCGGAGTTAGTCATTGTTCCTTCTTTCTCGGCCCAGGCCGCGGCGGGTAGTATCACATCAGCATAAGCCAGCGTTTCGGGCTTATTACTGATCTCCTGCACCACCACGAATTTGGCTTTTTTTAAAGCTTCCTCGGCCAAACGAACATTTGGCAAACTGGTTAAAGGGTTGGTACACATTATCCAGATGGCTTTTAAACGACCATCATTTAACGCCTCGAACATTTCGGTAGCTGTTAAACCAGGGGTGGGTTGAATTGGCTTACCACCCCAAAACTTTTGTACCTCTTCGCGATGCAGTGGGTTATTCAAATTACGATGCGCCGGCAGCAGATTAGCTAATCCCCCAACTTCACGCCCGCCCATAGCGTTAGGCTGGCCGGTGAGTGACAACGGCCCCGAGCCGGGCTTTCCAATTTGCCCGGTTATAAGGCTTAAATTAATAAGGCTTAAATTTTTATTTACACCAATGGCACTTTGGTTAAGGCCCATTGTCCACATGGTGATAAAGCCTTTTGCTTCGCCAATGAATTGAGCTGCAAGGCGGATATCGCTTTCGCTCAATCCGCATATTCTTGCAGCATCAACCAAACTGTTCTTAAATACTATTTCGCTATAAGCTTCAAAACCTTCGGCATGATCTTTTATAAAATCAAAATCGATGTCGCCATTCTCTATCAGTAATCTGCCGATGGCATGGTTAAGGGTAATATCCGTTCCGGGATTTATTTGCAGATGCAGATCGGCATTGGAACATGAATCAGTAACACGCGGGTCAACTACAATAATTTTCACTGCCGGGTTGGCTGCCTTATGCGCCTCAACCCTGCGCCATAATATAGGATGGCACCATGCCGGATTGCCCCCCATTACAAACAAACAATCTGCAAGCTCAATGTCATCATAACAAACAGGCACACTGTCTTCGCCCAAAGCAATTTTATAGGCCGCAACCGCACTGCTCATACAAAGGCGGGAGTTGGTGTCAATATTATTGCTGCCGATAAACCCTTTCATCAGTTTATTGACCACGTAATACTCTTCTGTTAAACACTGTCCGGATGCATAAAAAGCAACCGAATCGGGGCCATATTTATCGATAAATGTTTTAAATACTGCCGCTGTCCGTTCAAGTGCATCATCCCAGCTAACACGTTGCATAGGCATGCTTTTGTTATACCTCATTTGCGGGTATAGCAGCCTGTCGCTTTTATCATTTACGGTGTAATGCAGGTTAAGTCCTTTACTGCAAAGCATCCCTTTGTTAACCGGATGCTCTTTATTACCGGTAAGCGTTATGCTTCCATTTTTTTCTTTATTAACAACCACGCCACAGCCCACACCACAATAACAACAGGTGCTGGTTAACTGATCTATAGGTTGTTTTTTTAAAGCCATAACTTAAATTTTTCGTCTGATATTATGCCACACTACTTGCCAAAGGGGTGGCTACACCCACTTCTTCATTGCTGGTTTTTGTGAATTTTGTGATGAGTATAATTACTGATACCGCTATTACAACAAACCCGATGTAAGTAAAGGCCTGCACGTAGGTAATGGAGTTTGATTTAAATAAAAAGCCAAACATCATGCCGCCGAAATTGCCACCTGCACCTACTATTCCGCTAACCAGGCCCACATTCTTTTTATCTACAAAAGGCACAATGCCATAGGTTGCCCCGTTTGCCATTTTAAGAAAAAGCGCGAATGTTAACATAGTAATTATGGCCACCATAAGCGAGCCTGCCTGTGCAAACAATATGATGCAAATGCCTTCTAAAAACAGCACCCCCGCAAGTAACAGCCCCTTACCACGCATACCAAATTTGCCCCCAACCTTATCAGATACAATACCGCCAAATGCACGGGCAAATAAATTCATAGCGCCAAATATCCCCGCCCAAAAACCCGCGTTACTTTGCGAAAGATGAAATGAATCAACAAAATGCAGCGAGGCCACATTGTCAAAAGTAAGCTCCATGCCGAAGCACATGGCATAACCTATGGTTAAAGCCCATATCCTCCAATCGGACAGAACAGACCAATCCGTTTTGGTTGATTTTCCAACATTGTAGCCAACTTCATCATAATTACCATTAGGGGTATCTTTAGTGTATTTCCAATATAAAAAGGCAATAACCAGCATCAATACTCCCGGTACAATCATGGCATATCGCCAGGCTTCGGATTTTGTATATCCAAAACCAACTATAGCTGCAAATATTAAAGGCATTACCATATTGGTTACGCCACCACCCAGGTTGCCCCAGCCGCCTGTTACTGCATTTGCTGTGCCTTTTAATTTAGGCGCAAACATCATAGAGGTGTGAAACTGGGTAATAACAAACGACGCTCCTATTACACCGATAGCCAAACGAAATAACAGAAATGTGGTGTAGCTATGCGCCAGGCCAACCAAAAAAACCGGTAGCGAACCTATTAGCAAAAGCCTGACAGCCGTTTTACGCGGCCCCCATATATCACATAATTTGCCTATAAAAAGCCGGGCGATTATTGTTGCCGATACCGACGCGATGATACAATTACCTACCTGCCCTTTAGTTAAATGCAGCTCGGCACGAATGGTGGGCATTAATGGGGCCAGGCCAAACCAGCCAAAAAAGCAAACAAAAAACATAAGCCACGTTATATGAAACGTTTTCATTTGCACGCCTTTAAGCGAAAATATATTGAGTTTAGTAAGTTGATTTTCCATAATATTACTTTTATGATGTCGTAATTATTTATTCAAACAAAACTGTTTTTATTTGCCAAACTGAAAGAAGAAAGTTAGCCTGTAAACTAATATGTGATTTTCGGGCACGTATCCAGTGGTGCCTGGCGCTCTTTCATCTTCGTATTGAATGAACCACAGGTTTGGCATAAAGTGAATATTCTTTGCTGGTGTAAAATCTAATCCAGCTGTAACAAAGTGCTCCTTTGTATAGGGGTTATATGCCGTTAAATTGGTGTTAACAGTATACGCGTTCAGCGCATTAAAATCGTCGTTAGGGTTATAGCTGTCGTAACGGGCGAAGAATCCTAATTTGTCCTTGTAAATAGCACCGTGTGAATAAATTGAAATTGCCTCTACCTGTGCGTTTTCCGCCGTTTTAACACCGGCCTGGGTGGCGATAACGCCATTTTTTATACGCTGGGTATAAGCTTCAACACCAAAGGTAATTTTAGGAGTATTCCAGGCGGCAAAGCCTTTTATCATATTGTGCGCTTGCTGGCCTATCACCGGCGTTGTAGCCGTAGCCGGAATAGATGGATTGGTAGTAATATAGTCTGCATACAGGTCAAATATCAAACGCTGACCCATAAACTTTGCATAAACATCGCCATAAAAAGCTTTGTAAAAGCCTGTATTAGCATTGGACGCTGATGATAAAGTGGCCGTAGAATTGTTGCCGATTAAAACATTGTAACCATAATTTTTTGTTGCCGGATCAAATACACCTTGTAGCGAAGCACCAACATCATAAGCATTTGTGCGATGAAAATCAGCTACCGTTCTTTCAATTGAACGGTAACCCCAAATCTTTTCTGTTAGCAACGGAAATGCTGGTGTAAGTATCTCTCCAATCACGAAATCAGATCCGCTCCATACGCTTTTCCATCGCAGGTCAAAATTTTTGATATAAAACGACATTTTATTATCAGCAAGATTATCGCTATTGGAAATTGAGGTGGCGCCAGAAAGCGCGGTATTTGCCGAAGGTTCGGATGCCAAAAGAATTTCTACTGTAAATTTTTTATTAATGTCGTAATCATAACCTAAATAGATACGACGAAATTGGAAAGCATTTCTGTTAGCGGGCACGCCCGAATAGTTAGTTTCTCCACCTCTGCCTGCAGCGTCTGCATGTTGTAAAAAATAAAAATCACCAAAGGCAAGTCCCCATATACGCCTCACAGGCTTCCACGAGGTATCCGGTTCAACCAATTGCTCTTTTTTTGTTGTTTGATTGGTGATTTGGGGCAATAAACTGCTTGTTTTTACATCAGTTTTAGCCAAAATTTGGGAGTAACCTGAATCTATTGACTGTGCCCGGGCCGTGACTGCGAGAAAACACGACGAAAACAATAGAAATGACGCAAAGGTGCGGCGATTTAATACATTTTTGTACATTTGAGTAAGTTTTTTATTTGTTAAAGCAATGAAAACTGTTTAACCCTGCCTGGGAATGCGACCTCCCGGCAGGGCTTTTTATTTATATATTTTTTATTTTATCCATAAGCAGCATTTTCGACTTAAAATTTCATTTATTTGATCTTTACTGTGTTAAATATAACTCATTTAATGTTTTTAATGAATTTTTTAATCGATTTTCGACAACTTTTATGATTAAAATAATAATCAATATAAAATAGTGGTAAAAATTAGAAATTTTACAATGAAAAATCAAACATTAACGGATATCTATGTATATTAATAACACAATCTGTAATTATATTTAATCATTATGATAAAATACATTGCATATATCATTTTTAAACGAATTATTTGACGTCTATTTGAGCAAATGAATTATAATTGCGTCGTAAGTCAACCATACCTATAGAAAATATCAAACAAAATGCCTCTTATATGAAGAAAAAACTTGTTACATGCGATATGAATAGCTGTTTTTTGTGCAAAAACTGCCTTCCCGAGTGGAAAGGTGCAATTGCTGCTAACAAAAAAAATGTTTTCGTCAAAAAAAACGAGTTGATCTTTAAAGAGGGAGATCCTGTAGAGGGTATTTATTTTGTGATAAGCGGCAATGTTAAGGTGCATAAGAAATGGGGGCGAGATAAAGAAATAATCTTAAGATTTGCAACAGATGGCGCAATATTTGGCCATCGGGGGCTCGACACTAAAATATATCCCATATCGGCCACAGCACTTGAAGACGGCATTGTTTGTTATTTTGATCTTGCTTTCTTTGAGGCCAGTTTAAAGGTCAACAATGAGTTTACCTATAAATTGATGATGTTTTTTGTAAAAGACTTACAGGAATCTGAAAACAAAATGCGCAACCTGGCACACATGTCTGTTAAGGGGCGGGTGGCGCAGGCTTTAATATATTTAGAAACTCAATTTGGACTAAAAGAAGACGGCTTTATTAATATCAGGCTATCCAGGCAGGATCTGGCGTCATTTATCGGCGCCACTTATGAAACTGTTTTCAGGGTAATAAATGAAATGCTAAACGAAAAAATAGTAGCTGCCCATGATAAATACCTAAAGGTTACAGATAAAGAGAAGCTACTATTATTAACCAACGACGACGAACTTTAAAAGTTAAACCAACCCAATATATACCTTACCGTCTAAAACCTGCACAGGATACGTTTTTATTTGAAAATCATCCCCACTAAGGCATTCGCCGCTTAATAAAGAGAACGTTTTTTTGTGGAAAGGGCAAGCCACTTTGGGTTCGCAACTTTCGCCTTCGCTACCGATCATCCCGCGCGACAGCACCATTTGCTGCTTATGCGGACAAAGGTTTTGCGTGGCATACCATTCGCCCCGGCGGGCAAAGTTATATATGGCTATCTGTTCGTTCCCATGTTTTATACACGCTCCGCCATTAGCAGGCACATCATCTGCATAACAGGCCAATACCCATTCAATATCTGCTATCGTTATCGTTTCCATATTATTCCGTTTAATTGTGTAATTAAATGTTCTTTAAGTGTGCAATTACCATTTAGCTTTAACCTGATCACGCATGGGTTCAAACTTTATTGCCGGGTCTTTTTCTTCGGGCGCATTAACAAAATGCACAAAGCGCTTACGTAGGTCCTCGTTTTCTACTACCTCTTTCCATTCACAATGGTAGGTATTAACCAAATCCTGCATTTCCTCTTCCAATTGCTCATTTATACCCAAGCTATTGTTGACAATTACATTTTTTAGATAAGCGATACCGCCATCCATTTTATTTAACCAGGTTGCAGTACGAGTGAGCGGATCAGCTGTTTTAATATAAAACATCAGGAACCTATCCAGGTATTTTATACAGGTTGCGCTGTCAATGTCTGTAGCCAGCAATTGTGCATGCTGTGGTTTTGACCCGCCATTACCACATATATATAAGTTCCATCCTTTTTCGGTAGCTATAACACCAAAATCCTTTGCCTGTGCTTCGGCACATTCACGCACACATCCGCTAACACCTCCTTTTAGTTTGTGCGGGGATCTTACGCCTTTATAACGCTCCTCAATTTCAATAGCGAATGAAACACTATCATGCAAACCAAACCTGCACCAGGTACTACCCACGCAGCTTTTAACGGTACGCAATGATTTTCCGTAAGCATGCCCGCTTTCAAAACCGGCGTCAATCAGTTCTTCCCAAATTGCCGGTAAATCATTTACATGAGCGCCAAATAAATCAATACGCTGACCGCCCGTTATTTTGGTATAAAGACCATATTTTTTTGCAACCTGACCGATGACAATCAGCTTATCCGGAGTAATTTCGCCACCGGGAATACGCGGAACAACGGAGTAAGTGCCTCCTTTTTGAATATTAGCCAAATACCTGTCATTGCTATCCTGTATGGTATCCTGTTTTACAATTACATCATTCCATAAGCTGGAAAGAATACTGGCCACTACCGGCTTACACACTTCGCAGCCATCTCCTTTACCATAGTGATCCAATACCAGATCGTATTTTTTTAGCTTGTTAATTTTAACCATATCAAACAGCTCCTGCCGCGAATAGTCAAAATGCTCGCATATTACGTTTTTAACATATTGGCCATTGGCCTTTAAGGTGCCCGCTATCAAATCTTTAACCAACGGCACACAGCCACCGCAACCCGTACCTGCCCTGGTACATTTTTTTATATCATCAATACCTAACGCACCATCATTAACCGCTGAACATATTGCCAACTTACTTACCGCCTCGCATGAACATATTAACGCATCATCAGGCAAACTCATCACCCCGGCACCTTCAGAACCCTCACCGCCTCTTGATCCTAAAATCAAATCTTCGGGATTGGGCGGCAAAACAATCTTATTATTAACCGTTTGCAATAAAATATTGTATGCCTCAGCTTCGCCAACTAAAATTCCGCCTAATAAATACTTCCCGTCATTGCTAATGTTAATGCGTTTGTATATTCCTTTATGGGTGTCTTCAAAAACGATAGTACGGCAGTCGGGCTCGGTAATAAAAGCATCGCCAAAACTGGCAACATCAACCCCTATAAGCTTTAGCTTTGTGCTCATATCATAGCCAAAGAAGGATTTATCTCCTTCGGTTAAATACGTCACCACAATATCAGCCATTTCATATCCGGGGGCTACTAAACCATATATCATATTATTATAGAGCGCACATTCGCCAATGGCAAATATGCACTCGTCGCTGGTCTGCATTTTTTCGTTAACCATAATACCTCCACGACTGCTCGTTTGCAAACCAGCCAGCTTGGCCAGCTCATCGCGCGGACGGATGCCTGCAGATATAACCAGCATATCTACTGTTAGCGAAGTATCATCATTAAATTTCAGCGCTTCGATTTTATTATCACCTACAATTTCCGAAGTGCTTTTATTTAGATGAATGCTTAACCCAAATTGCTTTAGTTTTGATTGAAGCATCGCACTTCCTGCGGAGTCAATTTGCCTTGGCATAAGCCTGGGAGCAAACTCAATAACATGCGTTTCTTCAATACCAAGATCAATTAATGCCTTAGCGGCTTCGAGCCCTAATAGCCCGCCACCCATAACTGCGCCTACTTTTGCATTTACAGCATAATCTCTAATCAAATCAAGGTCTTCAATAGTGCGGTAAACAAATACCCCGTCTTTTTCAATACCTTCGATATTTGGAACAAAAGGAGATGAACCTGTTGCCAAAACCAGGTAATCGTACTGTATTGTAACACCTTTTAAAGAATGTACGGTTTTGCTTGCACGGTTTATTTCCTGAATGGGATCATCAAGATGAAGAGAAATGCCATTATCGGCGTACCACGATGTTGTTGAAAGGGAAAGATCATCGGCAGATTTGCCGTTAAAGTATTCGCTTAGGTGTACCCTGTCATAAGCAATCCGGGGCTCTTCGCCAAAAACAATAATATTAAAGGTTTTTGACCGGGATACAATTTTTTCACAAAATTTGTATCCTACCATTCCGTTTCCGATTACAACAATTGTTGGTTGAAACATATACAGTTTTTTAAAATGTTAAAGCAATTAATCACCATAAACACATTTTTGTTGCGACCAAAATGCATTTACATAACAATAGTACTCAATTATATAATCAATATCAATATTTTAGTCACTTTTTATTTGCATTTTTAGCTATTTTTATGATTTTGATAATATTATAATGATATAATGTATGATTTTTATCAATATTTTATGATTCAAATCATTTTTAAAGTCTAATTTTGATAAAATAAGTTCGAATATCAATTTATAATTGAATTTTAAAATTTTAAATGACTGTTTTAATAAAAAAACAATTAACACAATGAAAAACAGCGAAATATTTCCTGAATTATTTGTTTTAGGTGCCGGCCCGGGTGACCCGGAGCTGATTACCATGAAAGGATACAGGATTTTAAAGGAGGCTGACGTTATATTATATGATAACCTGGCGAATAAAGAACTTTTAAGCCTTGCAAAAGAGGGCTGCGAGACTATTTATGTAGGCAAACAGCCCTATGGCAGCTACACTCCGCAAGAAACAATACACGAGATGATAAAACACTTTGCATTTACAAAAGGCAAAGTGGTGAGATTAAAGGGCGGAGATCCCTTTATTTTCGGCAGAGGGTTTGAGGAGATCATTTATGCCAGAGCGAACGGGATTAAGACGCATTTTATACCGGGCATCACCAGTATGCAAGCTTCGGGCTTTGAAGACATCCCGCTTACCCACCGTACGGTGAGTGAAGGTATATGGGCAATAACAGGAACCAAAAAAGATGGCACTCTTTCGTCCGATTTAAAACTCGCTATGCAAAGCAATGCTACAGTTGTTATTTATATGGGGATGAAACAACTTGCAGTGATTGCCGAAACCTATGCAGAACAAGGCAAAGGCACCACACCTGCCGCTATTATTCAGCATGCCTCACTCCCCCATCAAAAAATAGCCACCGGGCTTGCTCAAAATTTGCCTGAAATGGCAGCAAAGGATAATTTAACCTACCCTGCGCTTATAATTATTGGCGAAGTGGTAAATTTTCATTCAAAAAACACAACCGGCTTATGAAAATTCGCATAAAAGGCAATTCATTACGTTACCGCCTTACAAAATCTGATATTGATTGCTTTTCGAAAAATGGTTATATCGAAGAAACCATAAGCTTTGGAAGTCAAAAATTGATATACGCCTTGCAACGGTCTTTTAAAAATGATTTAGTGGCTGATTTTAACGATCAAAAGATCGTTTTATCCGTACCAGCAAACATGGCAGACGAATGGGTAAAAACAGACCGTGTAGGCTTTGAAAAATGTGACGGCCCTTTGTACTTATTGATTGAAAAGGATTTCAAATGCCTGGATAATGTTGCGGAGGATCAAAGCGACAATTATCCTAATCCGTTATCAATGGTGCAATAAAATCGCATTCACATAACTGATTAGCCTTTCGATTTTTAATTATATAGCTTTCATCAAGACCTCGAAATAATTAATCCCAGTCTTCGCCTTTTGGCAAATTTGTCCGCTTAAAACTTATACCCACCTACAAAAAACAATGCAACATTCCGGTCGGTAAAACTGCTGGAATAAAAGCCTTTTGCCTCGGCGCCAATAGAAAACCGGCTTGGAAACCGGTACCTGTAACCGATGGTTGTTGAAAAGTCAGCTACTGAAAGTTTAGTTGCATTAAAATCTCCAAAACTTTGGGACGTTACTTTATTGAGCAATACAGATTGCCCCATGGCAAAATTAAAATAAAATGTTCTTAAAAACTTCATGGAAACAACTAACTGCAGCGGGATGGCACTATTGGCAATATGAACCTGATCTGGTGCGGGCGCATTTAGTGTATACAAACGGAAATAACCTGTCTCAATTCCTAAACTCAACAAATGTTCGGGTTCCCACATAAACCTGCCCACAAATGAGTAATTAAAATCATTTACCAGATTTTTGCCAAGCACCAGGTTGTTGAAATAATAATTTGGCCCAAATCCTCCATAAAAAGCAAACTGATGTTTCTTTTTAGGCTTAGGCTGAACATAGGTATTTGTTTGAGCCATTGCCTGTGTTGAACAGGCAACAATCAAAATCCCGAAAATGATCTTTTGCAAATGCATAGTTAACCTTATTGGTAAACACTTATAATTAATACATTGTATAATAATCGTAAATTACATAAGCTGGATAATCTGTTATAAAGCCGTCAAATTTTCCGTTTTGTAAGTAATTCAGGATGGTAGTTTTATCGTCTACTGTCCAGCTGTACGATTTTATACCGAGCGTATGCCCTTTGTTTACGTCGTCAAGCAGTAAGCCTAAAGAGAATCTGGGCCCAAAATATTTACAGTTATTATCAATCGCATCCTGTAGGCTTAATTCGCACATACAAGGTAAATCAGCACCATAACTTGGTTGTTCCTGATATTCTTCAATAACATCTTTTTCGGGCAAATCAGCAAAGAGCACTACATCTCTGTTTTCAGCTTTGGCCCTGGCATACGCCTTTCGTACAATGGGCTCCAGGTATTTAAAAATATGAGGGTCGCCTTTTATATCCATCCAAAAATATTTCATGGTCGTTGAGTCAATAAACGCCGTTAGCGCCTGATCTAACGATGGTATTTTTTGGCCATCAATCAGTCGTACATAATTCTCTAAAAAGGCAAAGGTGTATTGGTTAAAATCTCCATAAAGCGGGCCCTTCTGTACAAGCCTGATGTTGAAGGAAGCATCGTGCATGCAAATGGGCACACTGTCTTTAGTTAAGCGGACATCAAACTCCAATCCATTTACACCATAATCCTGATCATGCAAAACACCATTTATGGAATTGATGGCGTAAGGAGGGTTCGAGCCTGTTTGAACCCCATGGTGAGCGAAAATTGTAAACTCATGCGACAATATATATTGAGAGAATGGTTTGCTGTAGTGTAGACTGATGGATTGCTGTGAAGGATTATCAAAGGCCCCTTTTAGTTGAAGATTGCTTACTATCTTGTTCAGCAATAAATCAGATGCGCCATCAGTTTTTGCAACTGAAAAATTAATGATCCCCTGTGTTGCAGTTTCTGAATACCGCCAGAATCCGGAAAATTGTATAGAGCCATCTGCCGGGTTAAATCCATAGCCCAGGATAAAAAATATCCCGCTATCATTACTAAAAAAAGAAACCTTGTTTTTGGAGATCTTACATACAAATTGAGTACCCAAACTCGAACTGCCATCGCTCAGTGTATAAATCCCCTCCATACTCTTCATCACCGTGTCTGGGATAAATGTGGTGCCAATCAGGTTAGTACCGGGGTTACTGGGTGGCAAGGTGACACGATTCTTTGAACAGGAAAAGAATGCCATCAAAATCAGGAACAAATAGCTATATCGATAATTCATGTTCATCATATTAAAAACTTAAACCTAAATCAAATTCGGGCAGCCAATAACGATACTGGTTAACCGGGAAAGCCGGCCAGGCAATGATGTGGTATTTCACATAATTAAGCTTAAAGCCAAAAGACATTAACCTGTTTTTCCATAATCGTTCCTCAACTGCACTCGTTACACTATAACCGTTTGTAAACCCTGGATAGCTTATGGTATTACCTCCCTGGGTTTCGTGGATAGAATTGGTTATATACAGATCGCCCCGCAGTATTACAGCGGTCTTTTTAAAGCTGTAGCCAACGGTGAGGGAAGGTTGCTGCTCCCAGATATTTAGCACGGTTTTAAAGCCAAACTGATTCAAAAAGCCATAATTAAAAGCAACCTGGTACCCGAGGCCAAAGTGAAAATTATTGACCGAGTAATTCCAAAATGGACCAAAAAGAAGCCTGTACGAAATAAACAAGGTGGCCAGACTTGCCTGCATATTAAAGCCATAAGGCAAGGTATATTTGCCTTCGTAGCCAAACATGGGAGCGGTTATGGTTTCGGTAGTCCAGTCTTTAGGAACAACAACATATAATACAGCAAGGCGCTGGTAATACTTGCCCGACGGAAGGGCTTGTGGCAATAAAAAGCTCGATTTTTTGATGTCGAACCCATCATCGGTAGAGTCGGCCTTAGTGTTTGATGATGTTGTTTGTGCATAGTTATGCCCCGGTACAAAAAACAGCATTAAAAGCAGGATTACTCCAGGCCGCCTGAGATTTAAAAATAGCTTCATGAATAAGTATTTCATAAGCTCCATAAGTGATACATTAAATTGAAAATTCAATACCTGCATCAAAAATATAAAATCAGGTTCTTCGTACTTTAGCTGGCTTACGATTAACGTGTTGCAAATTTTAAGATGCTACAGATTAACTTTTTATAAAGTAATAGTTAAGCCATTGGCGAAGCCCGAAAAATCAGCTTTCAGCTGGCGGGAAGTAACTTGTAATGAATCGCGGATTCGTTTTACCTCAATATAATGGAACATCGGTTTGTAGTTGGCCGATAAATCGTGTGTGTTTCCTTTATCGGTATGTACAGACTGATTGATGCCGCCACCGCCGCCGATAACCAGGAAGCATTTACCGTTTACCTCAAACCTTTCAAAGTTATGCGAGTGCCCCGAAAGAAAGAGCACGCATTTTTTTGATTTTTGAAAGGGAGCCACAAATTTCTGTTGCACTTTTACCGATGGGTTTACCACCTTACTGTTTGTATACGGCGAATGATGGCAACCAACAATTACAAACTTCACCGATGCATCGCTATCTAACCGATGGAGCGTATTATTATACCAGGCATCCTGCGTATCAATAGCGGCCTGTTTCATTTTTTCGAAGTTGGAGTTCAATAATATTATAGCAACCGAGTCTATTGTTTCAACGTAGCCCGTTGGACTATGCTCCGGAAACCGCTGCTGAAAAAGTCTTCCGCCTTTGGTGGCATTAATCATCAATTCATGATTGCCGAGGGCTGCATATACCGGAATACCGTTATTTCTTAATAATTTAAGATAGCCGTCCATGCTTTTCCATTTTGAGTTTTCGAAGCCTAATGAAACCACATCGCCAAGTATAAATAAGCTCACGGGGCACCTTTTGTTGATCTCGTTAAAAATCATCTCTGTGGCTTTCTCGTTATTATTTGTTTTGCGAATGATCCTTTCAATAAAAAGAGGAGCCTGTGTATCAGCAGTAAAATCGATGACCGGCTCATTGGTTTGAGCCAGTAACGGAGTAGGATAACAGGAAATGCCTATCCACAAAATAAACAAACAGATAATTGAGCGCTTCATCGGGCAGGGGGCTAAATCATTACCTTATGCTAATCTAACAAAAATAGAATATACGCTGCATTGATAAAATGGTAGCGTTTTTCAGATCGATCAGAATCTATTCAAAAAAAGGTAGCATTTTCATAACACGTCAGTTTGCTTTTTATCTAAAAAAATCAAAAAATATTAATCTGCAATATAACTAATAAATATAAAAGGCTTATTTTCATACCTTTAAATAAAATACCTAAACATTCTTTTATTAACCTTTAATTTAAGTAAGATGAAAAAACAAATCACTTCCGTATGTCTCTTTATGGTTTTGTTAGTAACAGTTTTTTCCTGCAAAGAGAAAACAAGTAGCCAGAGTTCCCAATGTTCAATAGACACCTCCCATATTCTAAATTCAAGAGTATTAACTGCCGAAGACCAAGCAAAGTTAACTCCCGCTATGGTTATTGATTCACTAAAAAAAGGCAACCAGGAGTTTATTAACGACAAGTTGGTCATCCGTAATACATCATCAAGAATTAAAGAGGCTGCTGCGGGCCAATATCCGGCAGCGGTAATATTATCATGCATGGATTCGCGGGTGCCTGTTGAAGATGTTTTTCACCAGGGAATTGGAGATGTTTTTGTGATTAGGGTTGCCGGTAATATTATTAATGAAGATATACTGGGCAGTATGGAATATGGCTGCAAGGTATCAGGTTCAAGAGTTATTGTTGTACTGGGGCATGAATCCTGCGGCGCAATTAAATCGGCAATAAGCGATGTTAAACTGGGCAATATTACAGCGCTACTTCAAAAAATTCAACCTGCTGTAAAATCGGCATCTTCATTTCAGGGCAACAAAAGCGCTTCAAACGGAGCTTTTGTTGATACGGTATGCAAAAGAAACATCCTGCTTTCCATTGATGAGATTCGAAAAGGAAGTCCTATTTTAAAAGAGATGGAAGACAAAAAAGAGATAGCTATTGTTGGAGCCATTTATCATATAAAAACAGGCAAAGTGGAATTCTTTTGAGGGATATTATCAGTCGCTTAATTAATTGTATATTTTCAATTCGTTTAACTCAATGCAGTAATCTGTGATCCAGGCTCCTGCCACGTCAACATACAATATATTTGGCTTGTTATTTTTGTTGATAACGCCACTTTCTATCCAGTTATTTACGGCTTTTGAAAGATACTTATTCCCGCCCATGGATAGGTCAATTATGCTTTTGTGCTTTCTTATCACATTGGTTAGTAGCATAGCGCCATCAACCAGCGGACTTGTTTTAGAGCTTTCAAAATCATTACATATCATGGCCGCTTCATCACTTGATTGAGTTAGCTGCCAATCCAACCGTACAATATCATTTGAACTTATATTATTTGATAACCCCGAAAAAAAAGCTTCTTGTTTAATTAAAAGATTGTCAATTTTATTTGTTGCCGCATATTCTCTTCTTATGTTCAAAAAAGTACGCGACTTGATTTTCATGGAACTTGAATCAATATTTTTCTGCGGGAAGGAATAGCCTTCAAATGTGATAATTACTTTGCCCGCAAGATCTTTTAGCCTGATCTGCGAAATGTTTTTATTTTGATTATTATACATTAGCTGTTTTCCGAGTACATTACTAATCGAATCTGTCAACGCTTTCATTGGGGTTTCCTTTTCACAAAAATGAGAAAAGGTGATCAGAATAAATTCCTTTTTATTTTTAAGCAAAAAATCCTTTACGTCATTTAATATCACCGAGAATTTTTCTCCATACGCTCCCCCTATTGCATCGGCCATACAGTCAGCAGCACAATGCTTGGTGTAAAACGCCCCGTTAAATGTTCCTATCCGCAAATCAAACATCCTTATTCCGGCGTTTAACTGATGTCTTATATCCAGGGTTTGCATTAGTGTGTTACATTCATTGATCGATCCGCTTTGAGAACCCCCAATACCATTTAAAACAGACAAGCCGGAATCATGCGACCCGGCCAATACAATATCTTTCAATGTCATGTTCCCTTTTAACGGCAGCAGCTGTGTTTCAATCCAGTTTGAAGGGTTATAACTGGTAAAATAACTGATATATAATTTTTTGTCTTCGCCAACGTACGACAGGATAAATTTCCGGTCATCAACGTTACAAATAGATACCGGGTAGCTTGTAGAAAAATAACCCGGCAACACTGTTTCGGGAGTTAAAGCTGCCCCGGTTATTTGGGATGTGTAATATAAGTGGTTATCACCTTTTTCGCCTTTCCATATATAAAAAAGCTTTTGCGAATTAAAAACGCTATAAAGCGCGGGTGATGCTCCGGATTTTGCGTTTAATATGGCTATGGGATTAGTCCAGCTATTTGCATTAGTGTCAAAATCAGTATAATAAATCCCAGTGCTTTTATATCCCTTAAAAGCTATGCGCCCCTTGCCTGCAGAAAGCGGCACAACAAATGGATAACTATCACTGGTCGCATTAGGCACATCATGTAGTTGAATTACTTTTAAAGTGCCGCTTTCATTCGGTTGAAGTAATATGTATATCAGATGGTTTTTATCGTTATGATGCGATGTTATCATGATGTTACTACCAACCGCTGCGGCTGTAATGCCATCTGTAAAGTTTATGGGGCTATCAGCATCCAATGTATATATTTTTGATACATCAAATGATGTTGCGGAATTATTAAATACATATTTTAAACGCCCATCCAATCCTATCCAAAAAAGATATATCCTATTTTTAAACACCCTGAGCACAGGCGCAAAAGCGCTCTGTTCGTCAACACTTTGTTTTTGCTCAATAAAATGAGATTCGTATTGCCTGCCCAGATAACATACACCAATGCTACCGGTAGCGCCTTCATTTTTCCAGGTTACAAAAAAGCCGCCGTTGTAATTGGTAATATCAATAGCATGATCAGTTGTTACGCCACTTAAATAATTTACCGGATAACTAAAATTAAGATGCTGAGCAGTGCAGATCCTACCTGCAAATAATAGTATCCATGCTATGAATGAAATCTTGTAAAACAATTTATTCATATTAAATATTATAAACATGATAAATTTAATCATAATGCATTTAACCTAAAGCCTTGATTATGAATAAAAAATTTACTTTAATCATCCTAATATTAATATGGTGCGTTAACGCCATAGCACAGGATACTCATTATTGGTCTGCTGATTATTCAACTGCAGGTTTCATAGTTCCGGGGGCCGTAATTGCCAATAACAGGGATAGCTCGGTATTATTTTACAATCCGGCATTATTGGCTTTTTCCGAGAAAAATTCAGCCAGCTTTAGCGGTAACCTTTACCAATTGCAAAATATTTATATTAAGAACGGTGTTGGTGCAGGCAAAAATCTTTCGTCAACTAACCCGGCAATTATACCACAGATCATCTCGGGGGTAATTCATATAAAAGGCGACAAACCCTTTACCATAGGTTATGCACTTACACACAACAATATTTTAGATTATAATGTTTCGCAACAA
>OLKV01000217.1_pt1 | contig 90703 bp, 83 predicted proteins | sample 1604391 | NCBI WGS metagenome assembly OLKV01 (sample SAMEA104055711, study PRJEB20765) | soil metagenome | isolation source: soil | reverse complement strand
CTTTATCCTCGCGGATATTGGCCATTAACCTTGAACCAAAATAACCGCCTAAAATTGTATTCAACACCTGCAGCGCCGGAAAATCCGGATGCGTGCGGTTAATAGAAGTTACGCCCATGCGGATGGCTGATTGTAATGCATCAGGCTTTTCAGTAAAATAAAAATGCTCTGCTGATGAAATTAAATCAGGTTGGCTTGCATCTGCTTTTTCCGCCGGATTTTTCCAATCTTTAAACGTATCAGCTATTAATTGAAGTATTTCAGGTTCAATTTTGCCGGCTATAACAATTGTACAATTCGATGGCTGATACATTTGTTTAAAATGCAGCAGCATGTCTGCACGATGCAGCGTTTTGTAATCTTCGGCAGTAACACCCAGCCCATACAAGGTATCGCCATATAAAGCTTTATTAAATGCCCTGCGGGCTATATAATCGTTCTTTTGCATGCTCACCTGCAACTTTTGCTGCTGATTACGGATAAAAGTCTCCAGCTCTTTCTCCGGAAAAATAGAGTCTGTTAAAATATCCTTTATAACGGGCAGTGTATGGTGTAAATGTTTGTTTAAACTATACAAAGTTACCTGTGAGTGGTCATAACCATAGTCAACCTGCAAAAAGGCTCCGTAAAAATCAACTTTATCGGCAATTTGAGCGGCTGTTAAACTCCCTGTACCTTCGCTAAGCATAGTATTTACGGCAACGTTAAGCAGCGGTTTTTCTTTATCAAAACGTTCATTAGCGAAAATCCATTCAATACGTACCAGTTCCTGATCGCCAGAGTTAAAGCAAAAAACCTCGCAACCGTTATCCAGTTTTTGGCTGATTGGCCGTATCAAATTTATATTATCTATAGCCCTAAACTCAGGAGCATTTTTTCGTTGAAGTGTCATTGGATTTATTTGTTCAATGGTTCATTAGTTCATTGGTCAAAGCTGGAGTTTTTAAACGCTTAGCCTTGATCGTTACATGCTGTAAACCTGAAAGTTCAGATTCAAGCAGTTTTCTCGGCTAAATATATAAGCGTTGATGAGTTATTTTTTCTGAATAACTTATTGGATAACTCTTTGATCTGATCAGCGGTTACGGCAAGATACCTGTCGGTTTCATGATTAAGCAGATCAGCATCGCCCAATAGCTCGAACGACGCAAGATTCATTGCTTTATCCAACAATGCCATTTCTGAAAAGATCATAGTCGATTCCGTCTTATTCTGCACTTTGGTTAATTCATCTTTAGGTACAAGTTCTGTTTTTATTCGTTCCAGTTCTTCCCAAATGGCTGCTTCGGCAGTTTCGATGCTTACATTTTCAAGCGGTTTACCTTCAAATACAAACATGCCCTTATCTAGGCTACCCGTCATATAAGCATGTACCTCACTAAACAATTGTTTTTCCTTTACCAGGTTACGATATAAACGGGATGAATTTCCGCGCGACAGAATATCAGACAGAAGCTCGGCCACATAGTAGGATTCATCCAACCTTGCTCCCATCTGAAAAGCAATATAAACATCATTAAGCGGTACTTTGGCGGTAACGGTTTCGCGGCGTTCTTCGTGCTGTTCGGGCTCCTGAGGTAAATTACGATGATATTTTTCGCCTGCCGGAATCGGGCCAAACCATTTTTCGGCCAATTGCTTAATGTCCTCGGTTTTTACATTCCCGCCAACTACCATTATAGCATTTTGCGGATTATAGTGCTTTTTAAAAAACGCCTTTACGTCTTCCATTTTAGCATCTTCAATATGTTTAATCTCCTTGCCAATAGTTGCCCATTTATAAGGATGCTTTTTATAAACCAACGGTCTCAATTTAAGCCAAACATCGCCATAAGGCTGATTAAGATAACGCTGTTTAAATTCTTCAATCACCACATTACGCTGTACATCAAGGCTTTTTTTGCTAAATGCCAGGCTTAGCATCCGGTCGCTTTCCAGCCAGAACGCTGTTTCGATATTTGCTGACGGAAGGGTGATATAATAATTGGTGATATCATTACTTGTAAAAGCATTATTTTCGCCGCCAACGCGTTGCAGCGGCTGATCATAATCAGGAATATTTACAGACCCGCCAAACATCAAATGTTCAAATAAATGGGCAAAGCCGGTTTGTTCGGGGTTTTCGTCTCGGGCACCTACATCATATAATATGTTAAGCACCGCCATTGGCGTAGTATTATCTTCGTGAACAAGCACCCGCAGGCCATTGTGCAATATAAAACGGTTGAATTTAACCATGTGTAAACTTTCAATTAACGGAACGCAAAGGTAGAATTTTTGTTGAAAGGGTTATAAATTTGAAAATTATGTAATTGAAAGGTTCTGTTTATCTTCCAAATTAAAAAATGATCACCAGCGAAACACTTATTAAGCAAATATCAAATACCATTGGCAAAACAAAAGTGATTGAGTTAAGCCGCATTTTAACGGAGCAGCAGTTCGCGCTGCGCGACTTAATTGATCTTACGTTTTATACTGATAAAGATATAGCCTTCCGCGCTGCATGGATACTGGAAAATGTGCTCCTGCAAGATCAATCAAGATACGAAGCTGATATCGGATATCTATTATCGCGGATCAGGGAAGTCAAACACGCCAGTTGTCGGCGCCATTACGCTAAGATCGTTATGCATGTTACCGACGATAAAACACTTCCTGCTATAAAAAACAAACTGGGCGAACTGGATCTTGAGCCAATTATTGAACAATGTTTTGACTGGATGATAAACCCCAAAGTTAAGATAGCAGTAAAAGCCTTTGCAGCTGAAGCATTGTTTAACTTAAGAGATCGCTATCCCTGGATCAAAGAAGAGCTCGCCAACCAGCTAATTTTTTTGATGCGCAACGGATCACCTGCTATCCTATCAAGAGGACGCAAGTTGCTATTGCAACTTTAGCAAACCTGTATTGCGAAACAGCAAACTGATAACTACCGCGTAGGCTTATCTTCACGATGTAAATTTTTGCTTACCTGATAATGATGTAGTTTGGCTTCAATAGCTGATTCACTATTATTTGCATAAGCACCGTAAGCGTTAACCAATACTCCCTTTAGATTATATTTGGGTGAACTAACCGCATAAATAATAGACGTGTCATCAGGGTTACTAGCGCCCTCAAAGCGATAAAATTCATCAATTTCAAAGTCATCCGCCTTCATTTGTACTTTTTTATCTTTATCATCAACCGTATCACCATCAAGGCTTAAATTTTCAGTGTATCCTCTTTTCATCAGGTCGTTAATGGCTTCTACTAAATCATTATATGTTTTCATGGTGATTTGTTGTTTAAGTAATGGGTACTTTAATTAAAATATATGTCATGTACATTAACCATAAAATAGTCATGTTGTTTGTTTTTTTAATGATTGATCAGATACTGAGGCGAACATTTAGGCGTTAATGTCCGTAAAAAATGAAGTGTTTTTATGGATGCTTTTTTCAGACATTACTACTTGCATTATCCGGGAATATTCTATTATTTCAAGCCAATTTGTTAAACCCCTTTAAACTATTGCTTATTCGTAAGACAACCCTCATTATGAAATATTTATCCTTAGTAACTTTTTTTTTAATTGCTTTTAACAGCACAAGTTTTGCGCAAAATCCGGTCACGGACACTCACCCATCGGCAGCTATTTACACAATTGATTATTCGTCGGGCCAGGAAATACAGGCATTTGGCGGCGATGCTGTTTTATTTAAAGACGCGTTCATCGAACTGGTGAGCAATACCAATACATCAAGAGTAACAGCCCCCAGATACTCCGGCCGAAAAACATTTGTGATAACGCAAATGGATCCTCAAACAAATGGTTACGCTTATCAGCTTGTACTGCAAACCAGATATTCAGGTCAAATCGTAACGATTTATACGTTTATGTATAATGCTGACCAAAACACATTATCATACTTTGACCCGAACAGACAGGCCTGGGTGGCTGAAATGATACAGGGGTATAATGTAAACAATTTAAATAGTTGCGCAGCCTATAGTAAATTTAACAGGCAATATGTACAAACAGTTCCAGATCAGTCTGCACAACCTGCGTTAGATGCGGATGCTAATACCCCGGTAGATGCCGATGTAACTATAGCAACAGTACCCCCAGATATGCCCGACTATCAGCAACCGGAATGCCCGCAAGATGGATATTTATGGCAACCGGGCTATTGGGCTTACAGCCGTGACACTAATGGTTACTATTGGGTACCTGGTGCATGGGTAGCACCGCCAAATCCCGGCCTTTTGTGGACTCCACCATATTGGGGCTTTACCGGCGGCCTTTATATTTTCCACGGAGGATATTGGGGAAATCATATTGGCTTTTACGGAGGCATTAATTATGGTTACGGTTATGGAGGCGTTGGTTTTGCAGGCGGCGAATGGCGCGAAGGGCATTTCCGTTATAACACAGCCGTGGTTAGAGTAAACGTAACAGTTATACACAATACTTATGTTGACAGAACGGTTATTGTTAACAGAACGGTAGTAAGTCACTCCAGTTTTAATGGCCGCGGAGGTATTGTTGCAACACCCAACCAAAACGAAATGACTGCAATGCACGAGCATCATGAAATGGCAACTTCTGAGCAGATAAGAAACCAGCGCATTGCCAGGGCCGATAAAAGCCAGTTCGCCTCGAGCAACAGCGGCAGACCAGGTAATTTAGCTACCGAAAAAGTACCAGCCAGAGCACCGGTTAACAATGAAAGAACGCAAGGTAATCAGGCAGCTGCGCCAATGAGACCAAATACGCCTGGTGCAAATGGCACAAATACAAATATGAACGGATCGGCTGGTAACAAACCGGACAACAATCCAAATATGAACGGTTCTACAGGCACCAAACCTGGTACAAACTCAAATGCAAACGGGTCTGCCGGTACCAAACCGGGCACCAACGGAAGACAGAAAAAATCCACCCCAAAACAAGAGAAAACAAGACCTCAGGAAAGAAATCATAGTTAATCGCTATATCATCCATTAATTATAACAAAAAAAACTGTCTTGAAATAAATCAAGATAACCTTTTTAATTGCAAAGCCCCGCTTAGGGGCTTTTGCTTATTTATGATGGTGTTATTACACTATTTTAATCAACCAACGAATCTTCATTCAAAAACACAAAATTATTATCAAACATATCCAGTTTTATTTTACTGTCTCTGTCAACCTTGCCGGCTAATATCTGTTTTGAAAGCTCATTCAATATTTTTTTCTGAATTACACGTTTCAACGGCCTTGCACCAAATTGAGGGTCGTAGCCTAATTGAGCCAGCCAATCTAATGCTTCATCCGATGCTTCGATGGTAACGCCCATTTCGGCTAAAGTTTGCTGTACCTGTTTAAATTGCAGCTTAACAATGTCGGTTATTTCATCTCTACTTAGAGGTGTGAACATAATGATCTCATCTATCCTGTTCAAAAACTCCGGACGGATAGTTCTCCGTAGTAATTCAAATATCTGATTTTTGGTTTTTGCCATTACCTCATCTCTGTCGTTGTCATCAAAGTCCTGGAAGTTTTCCTGGATGATGTTTGACCCAATGTTGGACGTCATGATGATAATGGTGTTTTTAAAGTTCACCACACGGCCTTTGTTATCTGTTAACCGCCCATCATCCAAAACCTGCAATAAAATGTTAAATACATCGGGATGAGCCTTTTCAATCTCATCAAGCAATACAACACTGTAAGGTTTGCGGCGTACGGCCTCTGTTAACTGGCCACCTTCATCATAACCAACATAACCCGGAGGCGCTCCTATCAATCTGGAAACAGCATGCCGTTCCTGATACTCAGACATATCAATACGCACCAACGCGCCTTCATCATTAAACAGATATTCGGCTAATGCTTTGGCCAGCTCTGTTTTACCCACGCCTGTGGTACCTAAGAATATAAAAGAGCCAATAGGCTTCCGTTTATCCTGCAAACCGGCACGGCTGCGGCGTATAGCATCACTTATAGCCTCAATGGCCTCCTCCTGCCCCGCTACCCGTTTGTGCAATTCCTCTTCCAGATGCAACAGTTTCTCACGTTCGCTCTGGATCATTTTTGAAACCGGGATACCTGTCCACCTCGAAACTACCCCGGCTATATCGTCAGCAGTAACTTCTTCTTTCAGCATTCTGCTATCACTCTGGTTTTCAAGCAAGGCGGCTTTAAGTTGCTCCACTTCCTGTTGTGCTTTTACAATGGTGCCGTAACGTAACTCCGCAACCTTGCCATAGTCGCCTGCGCGTTCGGCCTGTTCGGCTTCCAGTTTATAATTTTCTATTTGCTCAACCTTTATGTTAATACCATCAACAAGGTCCTTTTCGCCCTGCCATTTCGCACGCAGCGAATCGCGTTCAGCCGAAAGATTTGCAATTTCTTCGCTCAGCTCCTTAACTTTTTTATCATCCTTTTCACGCTTAATGGCTTCACGTTCAATTTCAAGCTGCATTATGCGTCGCTCCAGCTCATCAACCACTTCGGGAACCGAATCCATTTCCAAACGCAATTTTGAAGCAGCCTCATCCATAAGGTCAATCGCCTTATCCGGCAAAAACCTATCCGAAATATAGCGTTGCGACATTTCAACAGCGGCTATAATTGCCTCATCTTTAATCCTGACCTTGTGATGGGTTTCGTATCGTTCTTTTAATCCGCGCAAAATCGATATTGCATCGGCAGTATCAGGTTCACCTACCAATACCATTTGAAAACGGCGTTCAAGGGCTTTATCCTTTTCTACATATTTCTGATATTCGTTTAAGGTAGTTGCACCTATTGCTCTTAATTCGCCACGGGCCAGTGCCGGCTTTAAAATATTGGCTGCATCCATTGCTCCTTCGCCGCCACCTGCGCCAACCAGCGTATGGATCTCATCAATAAATAGAATGATCTCGCCATCGCTATTGGTTACTTCTTTTATAACGGCTTTCAACCGTTCCTCAAATTCACCTTTATATTTGGCGCCTGCTATTAAAGCACCCATATCAAGGGAGTATACCGTTTTTGTTTTAAGGCTTTCGGGAATATCACCCTTTATGATACGGAAAGCAATGCCCTCGGCGATGGCTGTTTTACCTACCCCTGGTTCGCCAACCAGTATGGGGTTATTTTTAGTACGGCGCGATAAAATTTGTATTACCCGCCGAATTTCTTCGTCGCGCCCAATAACAGGGTCTAACTTACCCGACTCGGCGTATTCATTCAAATTGCGGGCGTATTTATTCAGCGCATTATAAGTAGCCTCGGCGTTCTGATCAGTAACTTTACTATCGCCGCGCAAGCTGGCGATCGCTTTTTTAAGATCCTTCTCGTTTACGCCATAATCTTTTAATGCTGTACTTGTTTTATCATTTGCAGATAAAATACCCAATAAAATATGTTCTACTGATACAAATTCGTCTTTAAACTCTTTTAAATAAGATTGTGCCTTTTGCAAAACCGAATTTGCACCTGATGAAAGATATGCATTGCTGCCGCTTACTTTAGGAAACGTGTTGATCTGCTGATCAAGCGTTTCATTTAAACGGTTGATATTTACGTTGAGTTTTTTTAGCAAATAGGATATAACATTTTCGTCAACCAGTAACAACCCCTTCAGCAAATGCGCTGTTTCTATAGCCTGCTGTTGATTGCCTGCTGCAATCTCCGAAGCCTTTTGAACGGCTTCCTGTGCTTTTATGGTAAAATTGTTAAAATTCATGTTGTTTGCTTTTTATTGTACTGAACCAAAATTCTGTTATTTTAAGCTCATGCAGTTACCATCAAATTATTTGCCACAACCTCTCCATCTGTTAAGTTGTCGCTCACAAACAAAATAGCACGCTATTTTGTCACCTGTTGAAAATCTGTTAATTAACACTTAAAATTCACTAAAGATTAGTTATTTTTGAGGGCACCTACACAAATTAAGAACCTTGATTAAACACTTTAATAAAAACTTACCGCGCAGATATAAAATTGCTTATCGCGATTATTACACCGGGCAAAACCTACAATCAGTACGTGTTGCAAGCGGGATTTTTTTGATTTTGAATGCCATTATAAGAGTGCTTTATCTGGTCTTCCCGATAAGCCTCACTAAAGCCGATAATTTTCCTGAATTTAATATTGCTAACTGGGTATTTATTGCTTCAGGGCTTGCCTATTACCTGATCAGTAATATATTGATCGAAGAATTCCGTAAAAGTAATAAATCTTCTGCCATAATGTCGTTATACATTTTTTCATTTGCGCTCTATCTTATCGCCTGCGGAATGTATTCCAGTTTTATTGCAACTGCCGATCCCCGGAACGCACTTACCCTGTATTTAATTGCCCTAACTGTTGTTAGTATACTTTGTGTATTTGAATACTTTGAAACCATAATTGTAATTATAGCTGCTGCACTGTTGTTCACCTCATTGCTTATTCACAGCCATGCTGATGACACTGCAATGGTTTATGACCAATTGATATCCTTTATTCTGCTTGGCGGCTTTTATTTGATATCCAGGTATTTTTTTACGTACAAAGCTAACTACTACTTGCAGCTTGTTGAGATCAAAGAGAAAAACATAGAAATTGAGAGGGGAAGTGAATTTAAAAGCCAGTTACTTGGAACGGTGGCCCACGATTTACGTAATCCGCTGGCCGCTGTTGAAACTATTGCTATGATGATGGAGATGGATGAGATTAACGAGGATACCCAGGATAATTTAAATCTAATAAAAGCATCGTGCATTAAAGCCCGTGGTATTATAGATGAATTGCTTGAATCGGCCCGGAACCAAAACACGATTCAATTTATAACCGTTAAAACGGAACTAAACGAATTTTTGACTGAATTAATTGAAACCTGGGCAATTCAAAAAGGGGGTAAAAACATTGAGCTTATCAGCACAGCAAATCCGGCTTACGTACTGATCAATCACGATAAATATCAGCGCGTGATTGATAATCTTATCGGTAACGCTCTTAAATTCTCAAAAGAAAAGAGTAAGGTAGAAGTAATATTGAGCAAAAGCGACAAGAACGTTGTAATTGAAATTAAGGATCATGGTATCGGTATTCCAAAAGACAAGCTCCACCTTATTTTTGAAGCGTTTACTAAAGCGGGCCGTACCGGTTTGAAAGGCGAACAATCAACCGGATTGGGTCTCAGCATAGTAAAACAAATAGTTGAAAAGCACAACGGCACTATCGAGGTTGAAAGTGAAGAAGGAAAAGGTTCAACTTTTCGGATCGTGATGCCCTCGGCAGAGTGATTGGAGTTTAGAGACCGGAGTTTAGTTAAACTCTGCTAATTGTATCTGTTAGCACTTCACATAGTTTTTCAACCTCATCTTCTGTATTGTAATAATGTACTGAAGCCCTTATAATATAGGTTAAGTGATTTTTATTCATATAGATAAGTGTTGATACAGCTTTACCTATCGATACATTGATCTGGTTTTCGGCTAATCTATCTTTTATTGCCGTGCTATCGAAGCCTTTTACCGAAAAGGTTACAATTCCACATTTTTGATCGCCAATATCGTGAACGGTTATTCCTTCAATACTTTCGAGCTGACTACGCATCATCTCTGCCAGATATTGAATACGCTGCCAGATCCTGTCTATTCCGATATTCAGAGAATATTCAATTGCCCGGCCCAGCCCAAGGGTAAGCGCCCGGCTTTTCTCGTACAACTCAAACCTGCGTGCATCGTCTCTTATTTTAAAGTCGGTTTCGTTAACCCATTGGGTAGTAAAACCATCCATAAATATCAGCTTTAGTTTATCTTGTATTTCTTTGCGTACGTATAAAAAACCGGTTCCCCGGGGGGCGCGCAAATATTTACGCCCGGTTACTGCCATCATATCGCAACCTATTTCCCTTACATCAAGAGGCACTTGCCCGGCAGACTGGCAAGCATCAAGCAGGTATAAAATATTATGTTTACGGGCTATTTTTCCAATTTCAACTATAGGGAGCATCCCTCCGGCTGTTGACGGGATATGTGTAACCGCAATTAATTTGGTTTGCAACGAAATAGCGTCATCCAATGCCTGCAGGCAAAAATTACCATTGGCATCATTAGGTATAACTTTAATTTCAATACCATGCGTTTTTTTAGCATTTAACAACCCTATTAAATTGGTTACGTACTCCATCTCTGAAGTAATAACTACATCTCCTTTTTTAAAGTCGATTCCGTTAAATACAAGCGTCCAGGCGGTACTTGCATTTTCAACAATGGCAATTTCGTTCCTGCTTGCATTTATAAGGCGGGCGATTAAATCATAAGTATTGTCTAATTGATCCTTGTATTTAAATTCGGTTTCGTAACCGCCTAAAATGGCTTCTTCATTTAAGTAATCAACAACCGTTTGTACTACAACATCAGGAGGTAACGATGAACCCGCATTATTGAAATGTATTTTCTTCAATGTACCTTTAGTTTCGGCCCTTAACTGTTGAATTTCGGATTCTCTTAGCGCTTCAATTTTCATTTTCTATGAATTACCCAACAAAGTAAAAGATTATACAGATAGTGAAACAGATTCAGAATAATTAATTTAAGCCATAACAGATTATTGAAAGAGAAGAATTAAGATATAATAATCTTATTAAAACACAGTTACAGGCACTATGATTTCGAACCGATTATGGCCGGTTCCACCAAAAAAGTCCTTATCAATCAAATAGCTGTACCTAAAGCCGAAAGAAACGGCACCTTCGTTGAACAGCTGCCCGTCCAAATATACTTCAGCACCCGTAGAACGGAAGGTACCTTTAAATTGGCCGCCATCGGTATAAAAATCAGTAGCGCGGGTGTAATCATAAAATGCATTCCCACGAATTCTGAACAGGTAAAATGCATCGCCAAAGCCCGCATCGGGATAAGCTATCGGAAAATGATAATTTACACCTACCTTATTCATGTCGTACAAATTTTCAGCAGTATAACCTCGGGAAAAAGGGAAGTCATTTGAGAAACTAATAACACTGTTCTTGTCTTTTTGCTGGTGTGCCAGATTGACCACAAAATTATGATTGATTAAGATCCCCGGGAAATAAAACGAACCGTTGGCCAAAAACTGATCGGCGGTAATTCCGCTAATGGCTGTTTTATAATTCAACATAATGCTTTGCCCAAAACGCGGAAAAATATTTTGCCGGGCCTGCTGTATGTTATTGCTAAAATTGATATAATCGTTACTATAAGCATACGATTGATTGGCAAACATTTCGCGATAAGCTTGCTGAAACATGCTTTGGGTATAATACAAATCGCTGCCAACCTGTAAACTTGTTAATTTTTTTCCGCTGCTTAAATTAAATGGCAACTCAAGCCCCACGTGCAAATCAGTCTCATTAAAATAAATATTATTGGCTTTATAATAGCTGCGCCTGTCAATGGTATAATCAGCGCCGGCAGAAATGTAGGGAAATAAAGCGCCATAGACCGCATCAAAACCAAACTGCTTATAGCCTTCATCCCGGTTATAAGTAAATGATATTTCAGATTGCAACGTGTTCAGTACATTTTCACCCTCGAGCCCTAAAGTATAATTAGGGTCATTAAAATTAGGGATCAAACTATGGAAATTAAACAGATGGTGTGATTTATGGTATTTGGTAATAGGAAGGGAATCATTTTTAACCTCAGCCAATAAATCAGTAGAGCTATCCCGTTTTAATGCATTGATACCAAAATCAGCTAATGCTCCTCTTACCTCGTCGGGCTCAACAGCCTGCCATTGCAGATTTTTTTTATCATATTCGTTTAATTGATATCCAAAAGCTGTAAAACCAACCCACGCAAATTTATTATTGCTTACCGCCGGTTCATAATTGCCAATGGACATGTTGACATTATAGTTATTTAACCTGTAAAGCTTGTTGTTTTTTAAATCCAAAGCGAATAATCGATCATCAATTCCCGATGTTGCTGAAAAATAAACGGTGTCATTTTTTACAATTGGAAATGCTATGGGTTGATATGAAAATGGCAGCAAATATTTATTGTCCCCGGTCTTTAAATCTATTAAATCCAACGTCATTTGGCCTTTTGTAGTGCGCACAGCGGCAACCAGCTTATCCTTTCCGTAAAATTTAGGGTAGGTATAAAAAAGATTTTCTTTATTAGGGATAACAGCAAGACGTGCGCCCGTAGCGGCATCTAACAAATGAAGCTCAAATTTACCATTTGTACCTTCCTTTACGGTAACTATAGTTTTGCCATCGGAACTAAAATCGGGCGAAAAATATTTTGTTCCCTTAGTGATTCGACGCTCTTTCCCCGTTTTTACATCCAGTAACATCAATTCGCTATAATCCCGGTAATTCCAACGTAAATCAGGACGGTAAGTAGCATAAACAATTTTGCCATTGTAATAAGCAAAATAAGTATCCAGTGAAACTGAACGAACACTGATTGTTTTCTCACGTGTGTCGGTTCTTTCTACAAATACCGGGATATGATTGTATGTACTTTTCATGTAAATAATCGTGCTGTCATTTACATAGGCGGGGTATTCACGGTCGGCTTCAAAATGTTTATGTTTCCAGGCAATGGGATATCCCCTTGCCACATCAAGAAAAGTATATTTCTTTTTTAATGAATCAAGTATTGCAGTCGTGTCTTCTTTTATAAACTGATTCTTAAAATAGTTCAACCCATCATTTTTAAATTGCGTAAAATCCTTACCCGAATACTCCTTCACTGCTTTTTTAAAAGGGTAAAAAACACCTTTATAAGCAGCTGCATCATGCGTTACTTTTTTCCAGAAATCATCGCCATAGGTTTCGCGGCCATAGGATACCAGCATATAACCGAGCGGGTACCAATCAGGTGTAAAATCGCGCAATGACCCATTTCGGATCTTCATATAGCTGTAATCCCTGCCATCGGTCCATAATGCACGGAAACCATTAAAGAAATAGGGAAGCCTGCCCCTGCCCTGCTCGCTCACATGCGTTTCGTTAAAAACGGCATCGCCTTCAAAAAACCAATTAGGTATGGCCGCATCATTCCCCAATGCCTGCCCACCTTCACCAAAAAGCACTTTTAACACGTGCGAAAAACCAACGTTAAAATTATTGTATTGCTGCACATGCCTGAACTCATGAATGGCCAGTTGTTCGGGCCACCACAAGCTGCCTATCTCAAAGCTATTTTGCTCCGGCGTTAAGTAAAATTCACTTCTGAAGGGGGCTAAACCAACGTAAGCATTGGCAATGGTGGTTTGATTTTGCAACAAAACACTGATCTGTTTTTGTTTAAAACCGATAGTTGGCTGGATCGACTTGTTCATCTGCTGCACAATATTGGCAACACGTAATGCCGCGGTATCTAACCCTACCGGGAAGATCACTTTGGCAGCAGGCAGGTTAATCTGGTTCCATTTGATGGATGGTGGATTTCCACCAAATTCCTGGGCTTTGGTTATAGTTGCGGTAGCAGTAAATAGTAACAGTATAATTGAAAGTTGCAGGGGGGATTTCATTAACGTAAAGTAAATACAAAATTTTTAATTGTCTGAATCAGAATTTCCAGAATTATAGAATTTTCAGAATTCAAAACCCCTTCAAAAAATTCAAGAATTCGACAAATTATGGCTTAACAAACAAAAATCCGAAATCGAAATTCTTAAATCCGAAATTCCTATGACATACCATCCGCCAAAACATCCTACATTTGCCAATTGTTATAATTTACCATGGCTAAAGTCTCTATCAACCTGGCAACGGGTTCCATCCAAAAAGAAGAATTAATTGTAGGCATTGATTTAGGTACCACTAATTCATTGGTAGCTTTTATCAATCCTGATAAAAATCCACAGGTAATTAATGATACGGGCAAGGGAGTATTGGTGCCGTCTATAGTTCATTTTGGCGAAACTGGCGATATAACCGTTGGTAATGATGCAAAAGGATATTTGATAACTGACCCACAAAACACCGTTTTCTCTGTAAAACGCTTATTGGGCCGCTCTTATAAAGACATTGAGAATTATAAAAGCTTTTTTTCGTACAAGGTTATTGACGATGATTCAGAAAGCTTAGTGAAGATAAAAGTTGGCGACAAATTTTATACGCCTATTGAGCTTTCGGGCTTAATCCTAAAAGAATTAAAGGCTCGTGCCGAACATGCTTTAAAAACCCCGGTGAACCGTGCGGTGATTACCGTTCCGGCTTATTTTAATGACTCGCAACGCCAGGCGACCCGCGATGCTGGTAAACTGGCAGGGCTGGATGTCTTACGTATTGTAAATGAGCCTACCGCAGCGAGTTTAGCTTATGGAATTGGCTTAAATCCCGAAGAAACTAAAACTATTGCTGTTTATGATTTGGGCGGTGGCACATTTGACGTTTCTATTCTGCAAATTCAGAATGGCATATTTGAAGTATTATCAACCAATGGTAATACTTTTTTAGGGGGCGATGATTTTGACATCGCTATTGTTGATTATTGGATCGAAAAGAATAATTTGAACAAGGCAGAAGTACTTGCAGATAACAAACTTACCCAACAATTGCGCCTTAAGGCCGAAGAAGTTAAAAAAGCATTTGCGCATCAAAGTTTGGTAAATGATAAAATAGGTGACATTTGGTGCACCATTGACCGCACAACGTTTGAGAGCCTGATACTCGAAAAAGTGCAGGAGACTATTACCTGCTGCCAAAATGCTTTAAAAGATGCTAAGCTGGATATTACCCAGATTGACGAAGTGATAATGGTTGGCGGATCAACCCGTACGGCATTGGTTAAAAAAATGGTTGCTGATTTTTTTGGTCGCCCGGTACATGATGAAGTAAATCCGGATGAAGTGGTTGCCCTTGGTGCAGCCATACAGGCCGATATTTTAGCAGGAAACCGTTCGGACATTTTATTGCTTGATGTTACCCCGCTTTCGCTCGGAATTGAAACAATGGGCGGTTTAATGGATGTTATTATTCCGCGAAACTCAAAGATACCAACCAAAGCCGGCCGGCAATATACCACATCAATTGATGGGCAGGTGAATATGAAGATTGCTGTTTACCAGGGCGAACGCGATCTGATTAAAGAAAATCGTAAACTGGCAGAGTTTGATTTGAAAGGCATCCCGTCAATGCCGGCAGGTTTCCCTAAAGTTGATATTAACTTTTTGCTGAATGCCGATGGAATCTTAAAGATCCAGGCTATTGAGCTGCGCTCGGGTGTGAAGCAGGAAGTGGAAGTTAAACCTACCTACGGCATTACAGACGACCAGGTTGAACAAATGCTTATGGACAGCATTACTCATGCCAAAGACGATGTAAGCCAGCGCATGCTGATAGAGGCCCGTACTGAAGGTGAACAGATGGTATATACTGTTGAACGCTTTTTACAAAAAAACAACAGCTTTATATCAATAGCCGAAATAAGCGATACCCATAAATATATCCAAACGCTAAAAGATGCCCTTACCAGCGGCGATAAAGATTTAATTCATAAAGCTATTGACGAGTTAAATGAGTTTACCCGTCCGTTTGCAGAGCGTTTAATGGATCAAGCTATAAGTCATGCTATGAAAGGCAAGAGTATTGAGTAGTTAAGATAAAAGATGAACGATAATAACCAGAAGAGCGCATTTTTTTTAGATTTGCGTGGGTTAGTCAAAAAACCTTTTTTATAACTATAACAATCTATACATCTTGAAAAACATATTATCTGCCTGCTTATTAATTCTTGGCGTTGTTTCCATTAATTATTCGTCCGCTTCAGCAAAAACAAGTCATTTAACATTTAGGGATACATCTGTAAAAACCTTAGATACAGCTTTGTATGACTCGTTGGTATTAAAGTTGGCCAACGGAAAGACCGCCAGATGGCCTGTAAAAAATGCACCATACCCGTTACCGGGAGCTATATTACCTTTTTACCGGGTGGTAGCTTATTATGGTAATATGTATTCAAAAAACATGGGCATACTTGGGCAATATCCGCCTAAAGTGATGCTGGCTAAACTTAAAGACCAGGTAAAAGTTTGGGAAAAGGCTGATCCTAATACACCTGTAAAACCGGCTCTTCATTATATATGCGTTACCGCCCAGGCAGATGCTGGCAGCAATGGATTACATAATCTGCGTATGCCTTTTAAACAGATTGATAGTGTGATACACATGGCCCACTCTATAAATGCCATTGTATTTTTAGATCTGCAGGTAGGTTTCAGTACGGTTGAAAAAGAAGTTCCATTATTAGAGAAATATTTAAAAATGCCTGACGTTCATTTGGGCATTGATCCGGAGTTTTCTATGAAAGAAGGAAGTATTCCCGGAAAAAGGATAGGTACCTTTGATGCAGAAGATGTTAACTACGTAAGTAAATATTTAGCTTCGTTAGTAACTAAATATAATCTGCCACCTAAAATTTTTATTATACATCGTTTTACCAAAAGAATGGTAACCAATTACAAAAACATCAAACTACGCCCCGAAACACAATTGGTAATGGACATGGATGGCTGGGGCGGCCCAGACCTGAAAAAAGGTTCTTATTTTTATTTTATTGAACAAGAGCCTGTACAGTTTACTGGCTTTAAATTATTTTATAAAAACGATATTAAGAATGAGCCACACCGCATGCTCACACCAGCCGAACTGCTGAAGCTAAAGCCTGCTCCTATTTATATTCAGTACCAGTAATTTAAGGGGAAAAACTCACGATAAAATATTATAAAAATAAAGGCCTGCAAAACTAAATCGCAGGCCTTTATTTTTTAGTGCTTAGTCAAAGCTTCCTGTTCTTTTAATGCGGCGATGTTATTACTTTCGCTAAACTCGCTGGTTTGCGAGGCAAAATCGTCCAATATCCCTGCAATAGTATCCAAATTATCTGCTACACGCTGATGCATATCCGGCAGGTCTTTTTCGAGCCTTTTATCGCCAAGTTCTATATTGTCAACTTCAATTTTTGCTAATTTTTGAATAATAGCCTGCTGACTATTTTTCAAATCTTCCAGTTCATGGACAATCTTCTCCATTAACCCAAATTTCTTTAACTTATCCATAATGTTTTGTTTTAGGTGTATGGATACAACTACCCAACATATAAAATGTTTGATAATTTGGGCATATCATTTACTTCGGATCATCAAAGAAAGCCCATCAACACATCAAAATCCTTACGTGGCGTAGGCCAAAAGCAATCATCAGCTAAAAAATTAACGTTGCATTAAGCGGGCAACATACTTGCCTATTATATCAAATTCAAGGTTTACAACTGACCCTTCCTTTACTTGCTGCAAGTTGGTATGCTCAAAAGTATATGGGATAATAGCTACCGAAAAACTGTTAAGCTTTGAATTAACAACTGTTAAGCTGATGCCGTTAACACAGATTGATCCTTTTTCGACAGTGACATTGCCTTCTGCGGCATCATACTCAAAAGTATACTCCCAGCTGCCTTCCAGTGCTTTAAACCCTATACAGGCAGCTGTTTGATCAACATGTCCCTGCACAATATGACCGTCAAGACGGGCATTCATTTGCATGCAGCGCTCGAGGTTAACCAGATCGCCCGTTTTTAAATCCCCCAGACTGGTTTTATTTAAGGTTTCTTCAATGGCAGTAACTGCATGGGTGCCATCAGCCAAAGCCACCACCGTTAAGCAAACGCCGTTATGCGCTACTGACTGATCTATTTTTAATTCATTAGAAATGGATGACGCTACGGTAATATGTAAATTACCATGCTCATGTTTCAACCCTGTTATTTTACCTAAAGTTTCTATTATGCCTGTAAACATGAAACAAAACTAAATAATTAGAACAAGTTTCATGTCAAAGAAAAACGATATTCTGTAAGCTGGGGTCAAAGATCATTTAAAACTGCTATCCAACTCCAAACGTTTATTTCGCAGATCAATGCCGCCTTCAATAACTGCTTTCAGGTTGGCGAGGTAAAACGTCCATCCTACCTGGCACTGCACATATAGATTTTTTGATGGATCATTTTCTTTAGGTATGTTTTCTTGCATTATCTCTATTATTGATAATCCATTGCGGCTATACATATTTACGCTAACAATACTATTAGCGGCAAAAGTGAATTTCAAAAAATCTGTACCATTGGCCTCCAGTATCTGTCCTTTCTCAACCGTATCATCGCCGAAGCCATGCCAATACCATTCATAAGTATCTTCTTTTAATATGAACTCGTCGGGCTCGCGCAAACGGCCAGGTACAGTATAAAAATCAGCTTTACGTAAAAACCATTTCTCCAAACCTGCCGCAGTTGTCCATGCTTCATAAAGACTTCTGATATCTGTGATATTGTAATCGCCGGTTATTTTAAAGCTTGTCCATTTATTGTTGATCATAGGAAAATGATTAAACTGTTTGTATCAAATTTAATTATAAAAGCATTTAGTTTTGTTAACTTGTTTTTAAATATAAAAAATGGCTAAACAAAGTGCTGGTATATTATTATTCAAAAAGATTGATCAAGAATTGCAGGTGTTTTTGGTTCATCCGGGCGGTCCATTCTTTAAAAATAAGGATTTAGGATCATGGTCAATCCCTAAAGGTGAATTTGATACAGATGAAGATGGCCTTACAGCAGCCAGGCGCGAGTTTAAAGAAGAAACAGGTCAGTTTATTGACGGCAATTTTATATTATTAAAACCTGTAACATTAAAAAGCGGCAAAAAGGTATATACATGGGCTGTTGAAGGCGACATTGATCACAAATCAATTGTAAGTAACTTATTTGAAATTGAATGGCCGCCTAAATCGGGTAAAAGGCAATCTTTCCCGGAAGTTGACCGATCCGAATGGTTTGACATTGAAACGGCTAAATTAAAAATCAACGTGAAGCAAATTGCTTTTATTGATGAGTTAATTGAAGGCGTAATCTAAAACTAAATGCGCCTGTTTTTAGTCCAACCGGATGCCTCTGTTTTTGAACTGTTATTAATAACGGTGGGCTTGGCGTTTAAAAGTCTCTCCATTATCAACGCCGCTATCAAGGCTTCATCTTTATTACTATTTTGCAATACTCCGGGTACAAAATATTTATTTACAAAATGAGTATCAAACTCTCCCGATATGAAAGCATCGTGCTGCATTACAAATTTACCAAAACCAAGGGTTGTAGTGATGCCTGTTATCTGATATTCATCAATGGCCCTTATCATGCGTTCAATAGCCTCCGTTCTGTCTTTACCGTAAGTTACCAGCTTGGCAATCATTGGGTCGTAATAAATGGGTATTTCCATTCCCTGTTCAAATCCGTCATCCACCCTTACGCCGGGGCCTTTTGGGGTAATATAGGTCTGCAGGGTACCAATATCAGGTAAAAAATTATTGTCGGGATCTTCGGCGTAAACACGCAATTCAACGGCATGACCATTTATTTCTAAATCCTCTTGCTTAAAGCCGATGGCTTCTCCCCTTGCAATGCGAATCTGTTCTTTTACCAGATCAATCCCAGTGATCAATTCAGTTACGGGGTGTTCAACCTGCAGGCGGGTATTCATCTCCAAAAAGTAAAAGTTCAAATGCTCATCCATTATAAACTCCACCGTTCCGGCGCCGGTATAATTTACTGAGCGTGCAACCTCTACAGCGCACTTACCCATTTGCGCTCTTATTTGAGGCGTTAAAACTGATGACGGAGCCTCTTCTATCACCTTTTGATGTCTGCGCTGAACCGAACATTCACGCTCAAACAGATGTACAATATTGCCATGCGTATCACCCAGCACCTGTATTTCTATGTGCCGGGGGGATGAAACGTACCGTTCGATAAAGACGGAACCATCGCCAAAGGCCGAAACAGCCTCAGAAACGGCTAACTGCATCTGTTCCTCAAAGTATTCTTCCTTTTCAACTATCCGCATCCCCTTACCACCACCGCCAGCTGCCGCTTTAATCAATATCGGGAAGCCTACCTCTATGGCACGTAGTTTAGCTTCGTTAACATCGGTTATCGCTTCTTCAGTACCCGGCACTAAGGGTATATTATATTTTAGTGCTGCTGCTTTTGCGGAAAGCTTATTACCCATTACCTCCATAGCCTCGGGCGAGGGGCCGATTAATATTAAGCCTGCTTCTCTTACCTGCCGCGCAAATGCCGCATTCTCGCTCAAAAAACCATAACCAGGGTGTATGGCCTCCGCTCCTGTTTTAATACAAGCATCAATAATTTTTTTGCCAACAAGGTATGACTTACTTGAGGGGGCCTCGCCAATATGAACTGTTTCATCGGCGTAACGAACATGCAGCGCATCACGATCAGCATCTGAATAAACAGCAACCGTTTTAATACCCATTTCCCGGGCCGAACGCATTATTCTTAAAGCTATTTCGCCACGGTTGGCAACAAGGATCTTCTGCATAGTATAATTTCAAAGTTAACAGATTTATTGAATTTCAATAAACTGCCAACTATTTAGGCGTGTTTTCTAAGTACTAATTATGTATAAAACAGTCTGGTTAAAAAATGTAACTTATACTTCATTCCTCTTCGCAAAGCCGAAAAATATTTATGCTTGTACGTAACCCGTGTTGCTTTATTTACGTAATAATCAACTATATAAAAACAACAACATGGACGCCTTAATTATTTTCGTAAAAGTTTTGTTAGCCCTATCGCTTATCTTATTTTTTGGGGTTTTATTTTTTAGCTACCTCAAATATTTAAAAAGAACCTATTACCCAAATTGGAAGTTTCCTGATTATGTTAGCGTGGGATATGCAGAATATTTATATAATAAATATATCAAAAAGTCTGTTAAATAGGCCCGGGCGTATTGTTTAGTATGAGTTCTAAAAACTTCAGATCGAGCCAGCGCCCAAATTTATAGCCCACTTCTTTAAAATGTGCTACTTCTTTAAAGCCAAAGGAGCTGTGAAGATTTATGCTTATTTCGTTATCGGCGCTAATGCCTGCAATAACGGCGTGGATATTTAATTCTTTTGCGCGATTTATTAAGATTTGCAGCAGCATTTTACTTATACCTTTTCCTCTATACAATGTATCAACATAAACTGATACCTCAACCGTATATCTGTAACAGGGCCATGCTCTAAAATGCCCAAAACTGCTAAAGCCTGCAACAACGTCATCAACCACGGCAACAAAAACAGGGAAATTATTATTAATACGATCAACATACCAGTCCTTACGCATCTGGAGCGTATGTGGTTTTTCACTATAAACTGCGGTTGTATTTACAATTACATCGTTGTAAATATTAAGAATTGCCTCAAGATCGGCTTCGAGAGCGTTACGTATAATTACATCGTTAGTCATAATCTGCATTAAAAAGCAAAACACCCCTTACCATAATGATAAAGGGTGTTTTAATAATATTTTAATTAATTTGTTGGAGGTGCGCCTGCACCACCTGCCGGCGGTGTTACTGCTCCGCCCGGAGGCGGACTACCAGCTCCCGGAGGCGGCCCACCGGGACCGTGTCCCATTGGAGGAAGCTTAATTTCGGGATGCGAATCTCCGCGGTGGCAGGTATAGCAATTTACACCGGTTCGTGCCATCATTCCCAATGAGTCTTTTTTAGCCTCAAAATATTTTTGATTGAGTTTGTTCATCATCTTAAACATGCTGCGCGCCATTTCCTTTTCAGGCTTGGCATCACTGGCAAAATCCAATCCTTTGCCTTCGGCATTTGGAGCGTGACAAAAATCGCAATGTACCCCCAATGACCCCGACCACTCGTGCATTATTTTGCCTAATTCCTGGTGGGGAATATTCTTTGGCAGTACTTTAAGGTTTTTAAATCCTTCCTTTTCGGGCGCCATTGAAGTTAACGCCACAAAGGTTACTATGGACGATAAACCCAACGTAACAATGATTTTCCGGTTAATTAACATATTGTCATGTTTAAGCCATCTAAATTAGATTATTAATTTGAATGTTACAACGATTAAATGTTAAACGTGGTAATTTTTTGGTTACAGATTTTATAAAAGAAATGAATACTAAATCGCTAACTAACTGGCTTCGGCAAGTTTTTCATGTTCTAATATTTCCAGGAGTGCCTTTTCAGTATCGGTTAATTCGTCTAACTCGCTACTTTTATTTTCGTTTAGGTTATCAAGATATTTAAAAATCATCCCGTCTTCGTAGCTCTTTATAATAGTTGGGTGTATATAATATTTTTTACAAACAGTACGGGTGTTACCTAGGTTCAAAGCTACTTCATCCAGAATGCTGATGATCTTTTTGTGGCATTCTGCAGCACTCTCAAATTCTCCCACCTCTTTGATAGCGTATAACGCACTTACGCTACCTGCCCAGGTACGGAAGTCTTTAGCGGTAAAATCTTCGCCCGTTATTTCTTTTAGGTAATCATTAACGTCACCAGAGCATACAGTGCAGCGTTTTCCATCCTCATCGTAATATTGAAAAAGTTCTTTACCGGGAATTTCACGACATTGTTTAACCAGCCGTGCCAACTTTGCACTGTGGAGTGCCACTTTGTGATAAACTCCCTTTTTGCCTTTGAACTCAAAGCTAATATTGGGCCCGTTAATTTTTACATGCCGGTTTAATAATGTGGTTAAGCCAAAAGAGCCATATAGCTTTTTATAAGCTTCGTTGCCCACTCTTATGCTTGTTAATTCCATCAGGCGTACCACCAGTGCTACAATCTTATCACGATCTTGATTTTTGCGGGCAATATCTTTATCAACCCGCTTGCGTATGGCTGGTAAGTGAGCCGCAAATGTTTGTAAACGATGATATTTTGATTGATTTCTGATTTTGCCCCAATCAGGGTGATAACGGTATTGCTTTCTTCCAACAGCATCTAAACCTGTAAACTGTAGGTGCCCGTTATCATAAGGTGAAATCCAAACGTTGTTGTAAGCAGGAGGAATTACAAGTTTATTAAACCGGGCTATCAAAGATTTATCTTTTACAAGCTTACCATCGGCATCATAATAGCTCCACCCCTTTCCTGATTTTTTTCGGGTATAGCCGGGATTTGAATCTGATACATATCGTAGCCCCACAGCCTTTGCAGTAGTTTTGGGATCACGCCCAATCTTTTCCAGCTTCTTTAACAATCTATCCATTATCGGTATAACAAAAGGCATTGCTTTAAGTTTGTGCCTTTTATATCACATAGAGACTTTACAAAACATCAAAGCTTTTTGACCATTTACTGACGATTATTAAAATTCAAACATTGAATTTTACATTACAAAATCATCAAACTTATGAAATACAATTTTTTAGGAAACACCGGACTGGTGGTATCCGAACTATGTTTTGGTACAATGACCTTCGGCGGGAAAGGTTATTGGGAAGCCATTGGCAAAGTTCAGCAAAAGGAAGTTAATGACCTGATGAAAGTGGTAGTTGATTCAGGTATTAATTTTATTGACACGGCAAATGTTTACTCATTCGGCGAGTCTGAAAAGTTACTCGGTCAATCTATCAAAGACAACGGCTTTAACCGTAACGACCTTGTAATAGCCACCAAAGTGCGCGGACGCATGGGTGAAGGCTTAAATAATGTAGGCCTTTCGAGATACCATATTTTTCAATCTGTTGATGAAAGTTTGAAACGACTACAACTGGATCATATTGATGTTTTATATGTTCACGGTGTTGACCCCAAGACACCTGTAGAAGAGATTATGCGCTCGCTTAATGATATTGTGTTAACCGGTAAAGTACGTTATATAGCCGTTTGTAACTGGCCCGCCTGGATGGTAATGAAAGGTTTGGGGATAGCTGAAAAAAATGGCTGGAATAAATTTGTGGGCATGCAATACTTTTACTCGTTAGCCGGGCGTGATATTGAAAGAGAGATTTTGCCGCTGGCAGCAGATCAAAACCTTGCAATAATGCCCTGGAGCCCGTTAGCAGGTGGATTTTTAGGAGGTAAATATTCCCGGAACGCCGAAAAAGCAGAAGGTTCTCGCCGCGATACTTTTGATTTCCCGCCGATAAATAAGGACAAAACCTATGATATTATTGACGTAATAACAGAAGTTGGAAAACAAAACAACATTTCAATTGCCGAGGTTGCTTTAGCGTGGATTCGCCAGCAAGAAGGAATAACAAGTACAATTATAGGCGCTAAAACCGTTGAACAATTAAACGCCAACATTGAATCAACAGAGGTTCAGCTATCTGCTGATGATCTTAAAAAGATTGATGAAGTAAGCGCCCTACCAAGAGAATACCCCGGTTGGATGGTTGAAAGACAGTCAGCCGACAGGGTATTGAAGTCTTAAGTCGTAAGTCTTGAGTTCTAAGTATAGTTATCTTTTGGACTTAGAACTCAAGATTTAACATCTTTACAACGTGTTCCACCTGCTCTGCATGTACATCCAAATGCAAAACAAAGCGGATACGATGCTTATCGGTAGTTGAGGCTTTTATGTTGTGATTAGCCAGTTTCTCAATCACCAATGCCGCAGGTTCAACGGTATCAAATAAAACAATATTTGTTTCCACCGGCAAAACATTAGTTACCCATGGGCATTTTATTAATTCATCAGCAATAATTTGAGTATGGACATGGTCAATGCTTAATCGCTCAACATGATGATCCAATGCGTATATCCCGGCTGCAGCTAAGAAACCCGCCTGGCGCATACCGCCGCCAAAAACTTTACGTATGCGGCGCGCGTATTTAATAGTTTCTTTATCAGCCAAAAAAACAGAGCCTACAGGGGCGCCTAAACCTTTTGATAGGCAAACAGAAATACCATCAAAATATTTGCCATAATCCGCAGCCTTATCGCCAGTTTTAATCAGGGCGTTAAAAATGCGGGCGCCATCCAAGTGAAGTTTTAATCCTTTGGCCTTACATAGTTCAGCAATCGGCTTAATTTGCTCGAGTGTATAGCAACTGCCACCGCCTTTGTTAACTGTATTCTCCAATGCAACTAAGCTGGTGTGCGGATAATGCACATTTTCGGCATTAATTTCAGGCTCTATCATTTCGGCAGTGAGTATGCCACGGTAGCCATTCAATAGTCTTGTAGAAACGCCCGAGTTAAATGCTATTCCACCACCTTCGTAACGGTAAATATGGGCTGTCTGATCAGCAATCAACTCATCCAGTGGTTGTGTAAAACATTTAATAGCAATCTGGTTGGTCATCGTTCCCGAAGGGCAAAAGATTCCGGCCTCCATACCAAAAATGCCGGCGGTCTTTTCCTCCAACTCGTTTATAGTTTCGTCTTCACCAAAAACATCGTCACCAACTTTAGCACTCATCATAGCCTCCAGCATGCCTGGAGTTGGTTTGGTAACAGTATCGCTTCGTAAATCAACAATCATCATATTAAATATGTTAAAAATGCGTTATTTGTATTTTTAATATTATGCGCCCAATTTTAATCATTTTATTTTTTATGCTGATGAATATATCAGCAAAATCACAATCAGGCAAATGGCAACCAGGCCATTTTACTGATATTAAAGGCAATAAAGAAACCGGCTTTATCCGTATTAACCCGTCAGACCATGGGCCAATTAAAGACGAAGGTTTTATAGAATTTAAAGAAGATAAAGGCAGCTCCTTTAAACTGAGTGCAAGTGACTTAAAATCATTTGTGGTGGGTAAAGACAGCTTTGTTGTGGCCCACGCACCAGCAGGAGAAACCTGGGCAAAAAACGAATTTGATTTTGTAAAAGTTGCGCTTGACGAAGACGTTAAATTATATGTTACTTACGGTGGGAAAGGCAGTGGCGGCAGAGGAGGAGGACTGAGTGTTACACCCGGCCTGGGCGTTGGTGTTGGAGCAGGGGCTGGCACAGGTGGTTTTGGAGCCGGAGTTGGCGGAGGTGTTGCTATTCCGATTGGTGGTACCGGTGGTGGCAGTTACGGAAGAGCTGTTTATTATTATGGTGAAAACACAGCAGCGATGAAACGATTAACAGATGCTAATTTTGCCGATGTTATGACCGATATTATGGGCGACGAACCTGATGTTGTAGATAAAATAGCCGCCAAAGTTTACATACTCGAAAATATTGACAGACTGATTGCTTACTTTAACCAGGTTAAGGTATCGCATAAAAGCAGATAGGGTTTGGTTCATAGATCATAGTAACTTTCGCGTGATTAGAAATTACTATGAACTATGAACTACAAACCATGAGCCATCTCAAATATTTTGCGCAATTACAAATCCGCTTGCCCAGGCCCATTGAAAATTATATCCGCCAAGCCAGCCCGTTACATCAACACACTCGCCGCCGTAATACATTCCGGATATTTTTTTTACCTCAAGTGTTTTTGATGATAGCTCGTCAGTTGATACGCCACCGCGCATTACCTCGGCTTTATCGTAGCCCTTGTCCCCTGCCGGCTTCACTTTAAATTCATGTATCAGGCTGCTGATGTTTTCGAGATCCGTTTTACTTAATGATGCAAGGTTTTTATCGGCAGGCAAATAATTGCTCAACGCTTCGGCAAACTTGCGGGTATATAGTCCGGCCAGATAGGCAAGCAGCATTTTTTTTCCATTAGCTTCCCTTTCCTGCTGTATCAGATCGACTATGTTTTTATTGGGTAAAAGATCAATATAAATGAACTCACCTGCACGCCAGTAGGATGAAATTTGTAAAATAGCCGGTCCGCTTAGTCCCCAATGGGTAAACAGAATATTTTCTTCGAAACTGATCCTATCATTCCAAACCCTGCAAAAAATACTATTGCCTGATAGTTGCTCATACCATGGCTGATCTTTACCGGTTATTGTAAGTGGCACTAAAGCAGCAGCGGTATCGTTAATTTTCAGGCTAAATTTACGTGCAATCCGCAGGCCAAAATCAGTAGCCCCCATTTTTGGGATAGGCAAGCCACCTGATGCAACAACCACTTTACCAGTGAATATTGTTTCCTTTCTACCGTTCCGTTCCAGCGATATATTAAAGCCTTCTTCAACCTGATCAATTCCTTCAACAAGGCTGTTACACCAGATCTCCTGTCCCAAATCGTTACATAATCCGGTAAAAACATTCACTACATCCTTTGCATTATCGCTTACTGGAAACAGCTGACCCAAAGTCTTTTCTTTACCCTCAATACCGTAAGTCTCAAAAAAACTGATGGTATCTTCAACTGTCCATTGCGAAAGTGTTGATTTGCAAAAATGTTCATTTTGTGATATAAACTGCTGTGCCGAAGCATATAGATTGGTGTAATTACAGCGGCCGCCGCCGCTGATCAGGATTTTGGCACCTACTTTATCATTCTTCTCGAGTACAAGTGTTCGCTTGCCTAAAAAGCCGGCTTGCACAGCGCACATTAATCCGCATGCGCCGCCGCCAATAATTATAGCGTCAAAATCTGATTGTTTTATTAAATTTGCTGTCATGGTTGGGGTTTCGCAAATATCAGAATTTGGGAAGATACTTATCTTCTTAATTACAGGAATTATAATGGTGTGCTTTGCTTTCTTTATAAATAAGATTTTGGCACCGCATAAGCCTAATCCCGAAAAGTTAACTTCGTACGAATGCGGCGAGGAACCCACTGGTGGTGCATGGCTGCCCTTTAATTCGCGGTTTTACGTAATAGCACTTGTTTTTTTGTTGTTTGATGTTGAAATGGTATTTGTTTTTCCATGGGCAATTGTGTTCGGCAACCATGAGATGAACAATCTGGATCATCGCTGGGGATGGCTGGCTTTAATTGAAATGTTTATCTTTTTAGGAATATTGATTCTTGGCCTGGCGTATGTGTGGGTAAAAGGCGATCTGAATTGGATAAAGCCTGCCGTTATTTTACCCACGAACGATGTAAACATCCCCTCATCGTTATATGATAAATTAAACCAACAGCAAAGTGATTACAAAATAAGGCCTTTTATCGGGGACATTATATCCGAACCTGCTGTTACAAATACCACAAGTGTAGCGTCTGATACGCCTGCAACACCACCTATACGAAAACCTATGTTTAAACCAACCTTTAAAAAACCCGGCAATGAGTAGTGATATAACCAGTGAAAACGGTGGTGTGGTAATTACCAAAATGAACGACTTGCTCAACTGGGCACGCTTATCGTCACTTTGGCCTTTAAGTTTTGGGATTGCTTGTTGCGCTATTGAGTTTATGGGCGCATTTGCTTCAACCTACGATCTTGACCGCTATGGCGTTTTTCCGCGGCCATCTGCCCGGCAGGCAGATGTGCTAATTATTGCAGGCACCGTTACCTTTAAAATGGCTGAGCGAATAAAACGCCTTTATGAGCAAATGCCCGAACCTAAATATGTTATCTCAATGGGATCGTGCTCCAACTGTGGCGGCCCCTACTGGCAACACGGCTACCATGTGGTAAAGGGTGTTGACCGGGTGATACCTGTTGATGTGTACGTACAAGGCTGCCCACCAAGGCCCGAATCACTTATCGGCGCTATTTTGGAATTGCAGAAAAAGATTGAGGGCGAAAATTTGATCGGTGCTTAACAAGCTAAAGGCTTAATATTTATCAGAATAATTTCAGATGGTTACACTGTTGAATTAATACTTTAATTACATTTGGCAGCCAACTATCTTTATCCTGATTATGAAAAAAACATTCACAGTATTTACCTTCCTATTTGTTGTACTTCTATCCGTTCAAAATACCAAAGCCCAATCTACTAAACCTAAAATAGACATATTTCCAAAGGGTACGCGCCTGTACGAGAATATTCCTTATGCCAACGATACGCTAAAAAAGCATTTGCTCGATATTTATCTACCGCCCGTTGAAAAATTAAGTTATCCTTTAATTGTTTGGATTCATGGCGGAGCATGGATGTTAAATGATAAATATGCGGATATGGGTTATATGGCCAACACAATTAAGGCGTTTATTGACAGTGGTTACGCAGTAGCTTCTATTGATTATCGGTACAGCACAACAGCACCTTTCCCCGCGCAGATACAGGATTGCAACCGGGCCCTTGAATTTCTATACAATAATGGCGCACAATATAATATTGACGGCGACCGTATTGCAGTAATTGGTTTTTCGGCGGGCGGCCATCTGGCTTCGCTTTTGGCTTTATCAAATAATAATTTTGTTAAATCTTTTTTTTACAAAGGAAAAAAACCGGGTTTTAAAATAAGCCTTGTTCTGGATTTCTACGGCCCGTCTGACTTTTCAACCCTCAAAGGAAATAACGACACAGACCCGCACAACCCAATTACATTATTGTTAGGCGCAACTGTGAAAGATCGCCCTGACCTGGCAAAAACGGCCAGCCCGATTACTTATGTTGACAAAAACGATCCACCATTTTTAATAGTGCAGGGTGAAAAAGATCAATCTGTAAACCCTGATCAGTCTGTTTTATTAAGCGAAAGACTAACGAAAGCAGGTGTGCCCAATGAGCTGATTATTGTTCCTAATGCGCCTCACTTTGGTGTAATGTTTGACGCAGATTTTATACGCAAAAAAGTGATGTACTTTTTGAGTGAGTATATGAAATAACTATTGAGCCTGTTAGAGATTTTTTTTAATAGATTTTAGTAATTACCCAAAAACCACTTTTAACCCGCTAAAGCTCCCTAAAACCAAGAAAAGGACATGGCGGCGAAAAATCAAATAAAAAAAGCCCGGCTTTGTGAAAACCGGGCTGCTGATATTTCAATTCTAAGTTTTATTTAGTCAATATGGCATCAATACCAATGGCAACACCATTGCTTCCTAACATATCGAAAGCGATAACCTGAGCTTTGTTTCCCTGGCTATCAGTTAACTCCAAATGTTTCTTTTCATTTACTGATAGAATAAGCGGCTTACCGTCAAGCGTTGTTAAAGTAGCAGTTCCGCTTGCCAATGCTTTAATTAATGCAGCTTTATCATATTTTCCGCTCACCACATGGCCCTTTAAAACAGCTGCAAGCTTAATAGGGTCTTTCATTAAACTATCCAGTTTGGTTGATGAAAGGCTTGAAAATGCAGCATCGTTTGGTGCAAAAATAGTGTAAGGGCCAGCACCGTCTAAAGTCGACTCGATATTAGCAGCCCTGATAGCTATACCAAAAGCCACATAATCTGAATTACCCGAAACAGTAGCAACTACGTCACCACTTGGAGCAGTCGTTGCCGCAGTGGTTGTTTGAGCATATAGATTATTAGAGAAAATACCCACAGCTACTACCGCTGTTAATGTTAAAACCAATTTTTTCATTCCCGATTGATATTTTAGATGTGTATAAATGATTAATTATTCCAACGCTAATTTTAAATGAAGTATACTTTACTTCAAAATTTATAGTGTAACAATTTTGTAACGATTAATTTAATACTAAATAAACGTTGTAACGATTACAAAATCATAATTTAGAGAAAATGTTTTACCACAAGCGATAAATTTGAAATTTAAATCGGGCGGCTCTTATCATTCACCATTGATAATTAATCTAATAAATAAAAAAACGTTGTGAAATTTTTAACTTTATAAAACCTGATTTCATTAACAAATGACCATAACCACCAACAATAAAAAGCAACAATATGCGAATATTTTGTGGCTGGGATTATTAACCGGCACATTGGACGCAATTGCAGCGATGATTTGGAGTGGAAAAATAAATCCTACGGGGTTATTTAAATTTATTGCAAGCGGTTCATTTGGAAAAGCTGCCTTTACCGGCGGGACAGATATGATTATATGGGGCTTGTTTTTTCACTATCTGATTGCATATTCGTTTACCGCAGTCTTTTATATAATGTATCCTTATTTTATGGCCGGTTTAAAAAACAAATACTTCACGGCGATAATTTACGCGTTGATAACATGGCTTATAACCAACCTTCTTATTGTTCCGTTAAGCTGCATCGGTTGGCATCCGATACATGTTCGTGGTATTATAATTGGATTTGGTATTTTAATTTTTACTATTGGCTTGCCAATAGTACTTACTGCTAACAAGCTTTATGCAAATCACTAAGGATTCTACACCTTGAATGTTCGAAACATCTAAAAAGTCCATTTTTTGATTTATTTTTAACGTTTCGAACACACAATTTTTCAAACCCATGGCTATGGCTTGAAAATTGCCGGGATTTGGGTATATTTGTGTAAGGTCCATCACACACCGGGTAATCTATTCGCGGTCAGACGCAATGCATTGCGTCTCTAAATTATAAAAAAGCAACATTTTTACTTAATTAATTGATATACAGATTTTTATATTAAAATCGCATCAATTTTTTATCACGCCCTAAATGCGTTTAGGGCGTTAACGCTCAAGTTTTTATCACGTCCTAAACGCATTTAGAGCGTTAACACTTCAATTTTTATCACGCCCTAAACGTATTTAGGGCGTTGATTCGGTAAATTTCATCACGCACAAAACCGGTTTAGGGCGTGATAAAATGGTTGGTCTTGCGAAGCAATCACAATGGGGAGTTTCATACCCCAAACATTTTACATCAGGATTAATAAATTTCAAGTTATAATGCGTTTTATGTACCTGTAAATTCTCAACTTTGTTTTTTTATAAGTAATTCTTAAAATGTTCAAACAACTTCTCAGGTCGCTTTTTTCAACTTTTATTATTTCAATAATAGTTTCCACTGCTGTAGTCAGTATTTTTTATGCCGTATCTCAAAAATCGAATGATTATTCGCACGTGGTATCACTAATTATTTCGGGGACGTTTTTTCTTAACTGTATCATATTTATCATGTCATTGCCTTCTTTGTTTCTTTCTAATCCTGATTTATGGAACAAACCAGCATTCAGAGTGATGCTTTATTTTTCAGGGGCAATAACTTTTATCATCACATCATTATCATTAGGCCTGCAGACGCATGACAAGGTAGTTTATTTACTTATCGGCATAATATTTCTGTTAACGCATGCCGTATTTTACTATAAATTGAATAAAAAAAGAGTCTGAACCCACAATCATCCGTTTACATTTATAGGCTTTTTGAAAGATTTAGGCTAAACTTGCACTATTATAATGAAAGCATTTTACGGAGACCTTAAACTCGGAATTTTGGGCGGTGGCCAATTAGGCCGCATGCTGATTCAACAAGCTATAAATTACAATGTAACGGTTAAAATTCTTGATCCGGACCGTGAGGCTCCATGCCGTAAATTATGTGACGAATTTGTGACTGGCTCATTAGGGGATTACGAAACAGTTTATAAATTCGGTAAAAAGGTTGATCTGCTTACCATTGAGATAGAGAAGGTGAACGTTGACGCATTGGAGCAACTTGAAAAAGAAGGCGTTTTAGTTTATCCGCAGCCCCGCATCATTAGGCTGATACAGGATAAAGGCCTTCAAAAACAGTTTTTCAAGGAAAATAACATCCCAACTGCCGAGTTCCAGGTAATATCATCAGCAAAACAGTTAAAGGAAAGTCATATCCCTTTTCCTTATATCCAAAAACTGCGTCGCGATGGGTACGACGGTAAGGGCGTTTATAAAGTTATTGATGAATCGTATCTGGAAAACGCATTCACCGAGCCGAGTTTAATTGAGCGTTGGGTTGATTTCGAAAAAGAAATAGGCGTAATTGTTGCACGCAGCGAAAGTGGCGAAGTAAAAACATTTCCAATGGTTGAAATGGAATTTAATCCGCAAGCTAACCTGGTTGAGTTTTTGATCTCGCCTTCTACCCTGCCTTTTGAAATACAACAGGAAGCAGCACAAATAGCCACTAAAATTGCCGAAGACTTAAAGATTGTAGGCCTACTGGCGGTTGAAATGTTTTTGGATAAAAATGGCAAAATACTGGTGAATGAGTTGGCCCCGCGTCCGCACAATAGCGGGCACCAAACCATTGAAGGTAATGTGGTATCGCAGTTTGAACAACATTTAAGGGCGATATTTAACCAGCCCCTGGGCGATACATCCTGCCTTAATAACGCCATAATGGTAAATGTTTTGGGCGAAGCCGGATATGAAGGCCCGGCAGTTTACAAAGGCATTGAAAAAGTATTAAAATGCCCGGGAGTATATGTACATTTATATGGTAAGGCACTAACAAAGCCATTCCGCAAGATGGGCCACGTAACCATTGTAGATGCCGACCGCGAAAAAGCCATTGAAAAAGCAAGGTTTGTGCAGGAGACGTTGAAAGTAATTAGTTGATCGTTTAACCATCATGTCATTGCGAGAAACGAGGCAATCGCGAACTTTGCATGATGGCGACATATATTGAGGAGATTGCTTCGTTCCTCGCAATGACATTTTGAAAATATGAGTACTCCTAAAGTAGGTATTATCATGGGTAGCAAATCCGACCTGCATATTATGCAGGATGCAGCCGATGTTTTAAAAGAACTTGGTGTTGATTACGAAATCACTGTAGTATCGGCACACCGCACACCTGATCGCATGTTTACTTATGCACGCGAAGCGGCAGGCCGCGGCTTAAAAGTAATTATTGCAGGCGCAGGCGGCGCGGCGCATTTACCGGGGATGGTAGCCTCATTAACCCATTTACCCGTTATTGGTGTCCCGGTAAAATCAAGCAACTCTATTGATGGCTGGGATTCTATTCTTTCCATATTACAAATGCCAAACGGGATACCTGTAGCTACAGTAGCCTTAAACGCAGCTAAAAACGCAGGTATATTAGCTGCGCAGATACTCTCAACAGCTGATGATCAGATCACCAAAAACCTTATTGAATACAAAGAAAAACTCAAGAAAAAGGTGGAGGAATCGGCACAAGAGATGGACGGATATAGAGATTAGTGACTGGAGATTAGAGATTAGTCGGCGCAATTTACAGTTCAAAGATTTCGGATAAATAACAACTAATATCTAATCGCCGACCTCCAATCACTGCCACTAATTCAACGCCGGATTTTCAGGAAAATTAGCAATGTGTGCGTAACGCTGACCCATCCCTATTACCACCTCGCGCCAAAGATTGTCTTCATTGCAAGTAAATATGATTTCAGCATTTAGTTGGTTTGCCACTATCCAACTGTCTTCTTTTATTTCGTCATCCAGTTGTTTGGGTGTCCAGCCGCTGTAACCGGTAAAAAACCTAATTTCTTCGGCTTGTAACTGATAACTTGTGATTAACTCTTTTACTTTTTCAAAGTTTCCACCCCAAAATAAACCTTCTCCTATTTCAATACCACCTTCAATTTTTTCAGGACAACGATGAATAAAATGCAGCGTATTGCCTGCAACAGGGCCGCCTATAAAAACAGGTATTTCTGAATATGACAACTCGGGCATAATATCGCCAAGCAAAAACTCGCTAACATGGTTCAAAATAAAGCCCATAGCACCATCAGCAGAGTATTCTGTTAATAAAATAACTGATCTTTTAAAATTCGGGTCCATCATAAAGGGCTCCGATATTAACAAGCGCCCTGCGGCAACCGAAACAGAACTTAGCATAGGCGTAAATTTTTGTTTAATATAACAAGTATTTTAAAAATATGTTCAGTTTTCAATATTTCGGAAATATTAACTTTATATACGGTATAATTAATTTGTAAGTTTGCATGGATGAACCAGGAAGAATTACAGAATCTGCGCGAAGATTACACAGGCGTTGAGTTATCAGAGAACTCAACAAAAGCCAATCCAATACTACAGTTTGAAAAATGGTTTGATGAAGCGTTGGCTGCGAATGTGCCCGAACGCAACGCCATGACGCTGGCAACTGCTACTCATGACGGCAGGCCATCGGCCAGGATAGTATTGTTGAAAGGTTTTAGCGAAGCAGGTTTCTCTTTTTACACTAATTATTTAAGCCGTAAAGGAAAAGAAATCACTAAAAATCCGCTTGGCGCATTAACTTTTTTTTGGCCGGGTATGGAACGTCAGATCCGTATAGAAGGCACAATAGAAAAGCTGAGTAAGGAACAATCTGAAAAATACTTTCATTCGCGCCCTAAAAACAGTCAGATAGGCGCTGTGGTATCGCCACAAAGCCAGGAAATTGGCAGTCGTGAGGAGATAGAAAAAAAATGGAATGAGCTGGCTGCTGAATACGAGGACGGAGAAGTCCCTAAACCATCATTTTGGGGTGGCTATATTTTAAAGCCACGCCTTATAGAATTTTGGCAAGGCAGACCGAGCCGCCTGCACGACAGGATCCTTTACAAAAAGATTGATAATAAAAACTGGAAAAAAGTTCGTTTGGCCCCATGAGTTTTGAGGATATTAAACAATTACTTACCGATAAATTTGGAAGCGAAGTAATTATCGGCGAAGAGACCGGCGGGTTACAACCCGCGTTAATTGTTGCACCGAATAATATTACAGCCGTTTGCCTGGAGCTTCGTAATAACCAGGAAACTTATTTTGATTTTCTTTCATCAATTACAGGAGTTGATTATGGCATCGAAGCTAATCGTTTTGGGGTGGTTTATCATCTTGCTTCTATCCCCTATCAAACACAACTCACTTTAAAAATTAGTAAGGAAAACAATCGCGATCTTAACGAGCTTCCTTCTTTCCCAAGCATAACATCTGTTTATCGCACTGCCGACTGGCACGAACGGGAAGCTTATGACCTGACGGGAATATTTTTCGAGGGCCATCCCGACTTGCGCCGTATTCTTCTACCCGACGATTGGGAAGGTTATCCTCTACGCAAAGACTATAAAAACGCGGAATTTTATAAGGGAATAAGGATTGATTAGTGATTAGCGATCGGAGATCAGAGGTTAGTTTTAAGCTTCAGCACCTTCTGGGCTTTATTAATCTTTGAACTAAAAGCCCAAATCTCTTATCTCCAACCTCTAATCTCTCAAAATCAACTAACTCGCTTCCCCTGCAACAGCATATCCATTGCGTGGTCAAATGAACCGGCGCGGATTACTTCGCCGGAGTTTACAAAGAATATTTCGTCTGCATTTTCGATGGTATTTAAACGATGGGCTATTATTACCCTGGTAGTTGTTTCTGGCAACCGGTTTAAAATATCACTCAGTAGCTTCTCGGTAATGGTATCAATATTCGCTGTTGCTTCATCTAAGATCAATAAATCAGGATTCCGTAATACGGCCCGCATAAAGGCTATTAGCTGTTTTTGTCCCAAACTGATACTATCGCTGCTCGAAAGCACTTTAGTATCCAGTCCGCTTTCAAATATGGCCAGTAGACTACCCAAACTAGCTTCAAGAATAACCTTCTCTAATTCGTCATTACTATAATCGACATATTGTTCGTTCCCGTATAAAATATTATCGCGTACGGTGCCCGTAAATAAAAACGGTTCCTGTAAAATAAAGCCTATTTTTCTTGTGCGTTCAACCGGTTCGTATGATCTTATATCCTTACCATCCAATAAAACTGCTCCTTTGGTAGCATCATACAAACGTGCAATTACCGATGCAGTGGTTGTTTTACCTCCCCCTGTAGGCCCTACTAAGGCATAAGTTTTACCACGTTCGAGCTTAAAGTTGATGTTGTGTAGTATTTCCTTACTATCATCATAACTGAAATGCACATTTCTGAACTCTAAAAGCGAAGCAGACGGTTCAGCAGCGACGTCGCTGTCAATAGTTATCATATCATTTTCGAGCGATAGTATGTGCGAAATACGGTCCCAACCGGCCATGGCAGTTTGGAAGTTTGTCCACAGTGCCGCCAATTGTCGTAACGGATTGTAAAACAAGTTAGCATAAGATAAATAACTAACCAGTAACCCAATTGCAAAATCACCTACCGAAATAAGGTAAATACCATAAGCCAAAACAATTAATTGCGCCATGCTCGAGAATAAACCGTAAACCGGCACATAAGAGTTATTGGCAATACCCGCGCCAATGGCTGTCTTGTAATTTTCGTCGTTTGCCCCGGCAAAACGTTTGCGGAAATAATCGCGACGATTAAAAGCAATAATCACTTTAAAATTATTCAGGCTTTCCTGTATTTCGGCGCTCATACCACCAACGCTTTTAAGGTTTTTAGCATTTTTTCTTTTTACCCAAGGCGATGTTAAACCGGTAAATATCAATATAATAACAGCCGGAACAAGCGTAGCAGCGCCAAGTTTTATATTAATACATAACAAAAATATGCCAGCACCGGTCATGGTAGAAATATTGCCGATGAACTGCATTAACGATTGCGAAAAAAACTGATTTAGTTTATCCGTATCATTATTTACACGGGAGATTAAATCACCGGCTTTGTTTTGGTTAAAAAAGCCAACTGGTAGCAGTTGCAGTTTATTAAAAATAGAATTACGCAGGGTAAACAACATGCGCTGCCCTACTCCGCCCATTAGTATCGTTTGAAAATAACTTGTAAATAAGGCAACTAAATACATGCATAGCAAAATACCACAGTTAACTAATACGCCATGGTAGTTTTTATGCTGAACAAAAATATAATCGTCAATAGTGTGGCCTATAATTAACGGGCCAAACAAATTGAGCATCGAATTAGTTAAAATGGCCGTTAAGGCCAATAACAAATTCCTTCTTTCGTGCGAAATAAGCTGCAGCAGTTTGTTAAGCGATGACCAGGTTGACGTTTTTGGGGCGTTAGCCTGAAGATCATTTAGATTGTAGTTCATAGTTGCTGGTGCTTTGTTGCGAATTAAATATCTGTACGTATTCGGGACTGCTGTGCATTAGTTCATCGTGTTTGCCGGTAGCTACAATCTCGCCCTGCATTAGCAAAATGATCTGATCATAATGCTCAACAGAGGCTATTTTTTGAGTTACCGAGATCAATGTTAAACCCGGATAATTTTTTTGAACGTTGGTTAATATCTTCTTTTCGGTATTGTTATCAACCCGCGCTGTAAAATCATCAAGCAATAAAACTTTGGGATTTATGGCCAATGCCCTTGCCAGCATTATGCGTTGCTTTTGTCCACCTGAAAGGCTCGATCCGCGTTCAGAAACCACGGTGCTCAATTTTTCTGGCAATGCATCAATAAATCCTTTTAATTCGGCTGTTTCAATTGCCTTCTCTAACGATTCATCGGTAACCGTGTCGCTAAAAGCAATATTCTCGCGGATACTCATGTTAAAAATGATACTATCCTGAAAAACAAACCCAACCTGGCTATGGAACGATTCGCTGTTGTAATCACTAATATTTTTCCCGTCGAACAATACCTCGCCTGCATTTGACTTTATTAACCCCGTAAGCAGGTAAAGTAATTGTGATTTACCGGCCGCGGTTGGGCCAATAATGGCAATTTTTGACCCGGCTTTCACCGCAAACGATACGTTTTTAAGCGCCGGTTTTTGTCCGTATATCACCGAAACATCTTTTAGCTCAATATCGCCTCTCAATGTTTCAGTTAAGACTCCTGCTTCTGATGTATCCACAGCATCCAAAACTGTATTTATACGTTGAAACGAGGCTGTTGCCTGAGCAATGATATTACTCATAAACCCGATAACAAATATAGGGAAGATCAATTGGGCCAGGTAACTGTTAAAGGCGGCGAAATCGCCCAAAGTCATGGTGCCGTTTATTACAAAATGACCACCCATTGCCAAAATAGTTAAAGAAGCAATATTGGCCATAAAGGTAATAATAGGGATTAAGCCGGCAAACAAACGTAAAATTGAAAGCCCATAATCCTTCGCTTTAGTATTAGCCTGCAAAAACTTATCAAATTCCAACTGCTGTGAGTTAATAACCCGAATTAAAGCCGCCCCTAAAATACTTTCGTTAATTACTTTATTCAACCAGTCAATAACCTCGCGGCTCTGTTTAAACAGGGCGCGTACTTTGCGGAGCACCCATGCAAATGTACCGCCAATTATAGGTAAAATGGCAATTACACATAGCCCCAGTTTCCAGTTTATGGTGAGCAACAGGATACTACCTCCAACAATGGTAAATACTGATGAAATAATTGAAACAAGGGCCTGCGATACAAATAACTTTATAGAATCAACATCCGAGGTTAGATTGGTAAGCAATTTTGAAGGATTAACCTCATCAATAAAGGCATTGCTTTGACGTGAGATCTTGTCCGAAAGCCTGGTACGTAAGTCTCGGGCTACTTTTTCAGAAGTATATGTCTGGATGATACTTTGCAGGTACGCAAATATAAAAATGAACACTACGGCTAAAGAGAATTTTACCAGTGTTGGATTTACATCATAATGTGTATGTGTAAACAAACTATGGATATACCCGTCAATGCCATGCGAAATAATTTTCGGCAACCACAGGTTCATACTGTTGCTGAAAAGCGCAAACAATATTAACATCGTCACTAACCCCGAATAGGGCTTTAGCAGGCTAAAAATACCCGGTTGTTTGGGTTTATTTTGGTTTGGCTTCATATTTTTTTCTATTGGCACAAAAAGCTCGTAAAAATAACAATGTATTGTTATTTAATTGTGCTGACGATTGAGGAATAAGAATATTTTAATTTAATTAATAGGAGTTTATCTGAATCGGGTCGAATTAATTGAGTTGATGGAAATTTATCCCTCCTGTCCAGGTTAATCCATTAACTTACTTTTGTACTATGCGCTAATTGAAAAATAGCCAAAAGATGATGAGCCTCGTGCAGTAGGAAAAACTCTGCCCACTCCAAAACAGACAGGTTGCCATATTTGGGGTGACTACCTATACGCTCCAGCCTATCGGGCGGCAAATTAATGATCAATTGATGGATCACTTCCCTATCAGCCGATATCTTTTTGAGCAATTCGTAAGTAGTAAATGCACAATATATTTCAAAATCAGGATCATTTTCGGCCCTGTAGGCCTCAAACTCCGGCTCATCAATGGCAATTATTTTACGCATCCGGTCAATAAATACCGGCTGATATTTTGCCAGGTGTGCAATATTTTCGTGAATGCTCCATTTATCTTTTATCTGACGCTGTTGTATCTGCCTGTTATTGAGCTTTATTATAATAGACGCAATACTTTTATGCTGATTTTTTAAACGTTCAGTTAAAGAGGAATAAATCATAGCAACTAATTAACGAAGATTTTTGGAAATGATTAACCATTAATAAAAAAAGAAATAATTATTACAATGAAGAAACAAGAGGCAAGAGTCGAGACCTAAAATACAAGATGAATTTTGCGATATTATAGCCAACCGAGATTGTATTAACGGTGGTCTTTCCTGACTCTTGGCTCTCTCTTATCTGTAATTCCGTACCAAATTCCCGAGTGTTTTCAAACTCTGTTCTATTTCATCATTATAGGGCATTCCAAAACTAATGCGAATAAAATTGGTAAAACGGCTGTCGGTACTAAAAATTTGTCCGGGAGAAATACTGATGCTATGTTTTATTGCCTGTTCATATAATTCAAAGGCATCTATTTTTTTATTCAATTCAATCCAAAGTACGTAACCTCCCTGCGGTCTGCTTATCTTAATATCGTCCGGAAAAAATTCAGCTATGGCCTGCGTATAACGTAAACATTGCGTATGCAGGGTTTTGCGCAGGTTTCGCATGTGCAAGTCGTATCGACCTGTTTCAAAAAAATGACCTATTGCGACCTGCGTAGGCGTTGCCGATGAAAGTGTGTACATCAATTTAAAGTTCAGCACCTGCTCCTTAAACTTACCCGGGATACACCAACCAACTCTATAACCAGGCGCCAATGATTTTGAAACCGACGAACATAACATTACCAAACCCTTTTTATCGTAGCTTTTGCAAGTGCGCGGCCTTGTTTTGCCAAAATGCATTTCGCCATACACATCATCTTCAATAAGTGGCACTTCATTTTTTGCCAAAAGTTCAACCAACTCCTTTTTTTTATCGTCAGTCATGCAATAACCCAACGGATTACTAAAGGTTGGTACAAATAAACATGCTTTTATATCATGCTCCTTAATGGCCTGTTCTAAAAAATCAAGATCAATGCCGTCAATTGGACTTGTAGGAATTTCCAATATCGTTAGTCCCATACTTTGCACTGTAGTAAATATCCCAAAATACGTAGGACTTTCAATTGCTACCACATCACCGGGTTTTGTTACGGCCCTTAAACAAAATACAAGAGCCTCCATACAACCCTGCGTGGTTACCACATCATCGGGTAAAATATCACCGCCCCAACTAAACGCTTGCCGGGCAATATGCTTGCGGAGGTTTTCGTTACCTTGTATCGCTTCGTAATTGATGCAGCTGTTGGCACTTTGCCTGATAGCCTCCATCATTGATTTGTTCAGTTTAGCCTGCGGCAAGAGTGATAAAGCAGGTGAAGCTCTTGACAATCTTATTATACTATCGTTCGACAAGTTGCGGTGCACTCTGGCAATCATTTCGTCGACACTAAGTTTTTTTGTTTCAGCTGTCTGTTTTTCAATCTTATTTCGATCGAACGACCGGGTTGGCGTATACCGCACATAATAGCCCGATTTGGGCCTGGCTTCTATCAGTCCTTTTATCTCTAATTGAACATAAGCTTTAAAAGCAGTACTCAGGCTTATCCCCTGCTCCTGGCTCAAAGCACGTACCGAAGGCAATTTTTGGCCGGTTTTTAAAACCAGTTGATGTATTTGCCCGGCAAGACGCTCGGCTATTTGCTGATACAAAAAATCGTCGTCGCGAGTTAGGGATAATTTTGAGCTTTCCATCTTTAGTTTAACTATAGCAATAGTCGGGTTTTAAGTGGTTGTTAATCAATCGAGTTTAGCCATCTATATATATCAATAAATAACACTTGATTTCATTAATCTGTTATGCACAAAAATATAAAATCTGAATCTGTTTTACCAATAAATAATCATTCATCTTTGTTATATAAATTTTCTGCTATGAATAACACAATTACGAAACAAGAAATAGGCTTAGATCCTGCTGATTGGAACGACATCAAAACCCTCGGGTATCAAATTATTGACGATATGGTTGATTATTTGAAAAATGTTGGGGATAGAAAAGTATGGACACCTATTCCGCAGGAAGTTAAAAACGAATTTAAAAAGCCTATTCCTCGTCAACCATCTGATATTTTTGATGTATACAAAGAATTTAAACAAAATGTATTGCCTTATCCCGGCGGTAATATCCATCCCAAACATTTTGCATGGGTACAAGGCACTGGTACCCCTATGGGCGCCTTTGCAGATTTGCTGGCCGGTATAATGAACAACAATAGCACTATTGCAGATCAAAGCGCCCTATATGTTGATAAGCAGGTAATAAACTGGTGCAAAGAGTTAATGAATTACCCTAAAGATGGCAGTGGTATACTGGTAAGCGGCGGTTCAATCGCTAATATCACAGGTTTAATAGTTGCCCGTAACACTATTATTGCTAATTCAAAAAATGCAGGCGTTTATGTAGCCAATGGTAAATTAACCGCCTATTGCAGCGCCGAAACTCATAATTGTATTAGCAAAGCTGCGGAAGTAATAGGAATAGGTAACGAGCAACTCAGAAAGATACCTGTTAATGATGAGTATCAAATTGATGTTGAGGCATTAAAAAGTAAAATAAGGGAAGACAAGGAAAGTGGATGTATTCCCTTCTGCATTATAGGCAATGCAGGCACAGTTAATACAGGGGCAATTGATCCGTTGGACGAACTTTTGAAAATAGCAAGAAGTGAAAATATATGGTTTCATATTGATGGCGCTTTTGGTGCGCTGGCAAAACTGGTTCCTACTTATAAAAATAAGTTAAAGGCAATTGAAGAAGCTGACAGTGTAGCATTCGACCTACATAAATGGATGTATGTGCAATACGAAGTGGGTTGCATATTATTTAAAAATGCTGATGCACACCGTAATGCTTTTGCCAATGCAGTGAATTACCTAATTGCTCATGAAAGAGGCTTGGCCGCTGGCCCCGAAACCTTATCAAACTACGGCATGGAACTTTCGCGCGGGTTTAAGGCCCTAAAAGTTTGGATGTCGATAAAAGAACATGGTATTGATAAATATGCCATGCTGATTGAGCAAAATATCGATCAGGCGTTTTACCTGGGCGAACAAGTAAAAAAACATTCGTCACTACAATTAATGGCCGATGTAACCATGAATATTGTTTGCTACCGGTATAATCCCGGCGGACTAGATGATGACCAATTAAACGTATTAAACAAAGAATTGCTGATGCAGATGCAGGAAACCGGCGTCGCCGCACCTTCGAGCACCTTACTTAACGGTAAATATGCTATCCGGGTGGCAATCACTAATCATCGAACTCGTCGTAAACATTTAGACGAAATGATTGCGGGTACCATACAGATTGGCGACAAATTGGTTAAAACGCATGAAGCAAAACTATTCAGCTTTGATGTTTTGACGCTTATAAACCATAAATAGTTAAAAACGTCACCTAACTCTATTATATGAAAATAATTTATTCAACAAATGGACCTGCCGCTGTTGGCCCCTACTCGCACGGAATACAAAGCGGCAATTTATTCTTCCTTTCGGGTCAAACACCTATTGATCCGCTCACCATGAAAATTGAAAGCCATGACATAGAAGAACAGACCCTTAGGGCTTTGAAAAATATAGAATGTATACTGCAAGATGCAGGATTGGAGCTTTCAAACATCATTAAAACTAACGTTTACATTACCGATATGGCGTTATTTCAAAAAATGAATACGGTTTATGAGCAGGTTTTTAAAAATCACCTACCTGCACGTACAACTATAAGTGTGCGTGGACTGCCGCTTAATGCATTAGTGGAAATAGAATGCATTGCAGAGATAAACGCTAATATTTAAACAATCAACATCTACAGTTTGTTAATCTTTATCCTTATTAAAAATCAACATTAATATAATTACAAAAATGGCACAACCTTTCTCAATAGAAGAAATTATCCAATTTAGAAAAGACACCCCAGGATGCAATAACGTTATCCACCTCAATAATGCCGGTGCTTCCCTTATGCCACAACCCGTTATCGACTCAATACAACAGCATATTGAGTTGGAAGGAAACATTGGTGGTTATGAGGCATCAGCACTTATGCATACAGCGATTGATGGATTTTACCATGCCGCCGCCAGGTTATTAAATACAAAACCTCAAAATATTGCCTTTACAGCCAATGCAACTGATGCTTATACAAGGGCATTATCATCCATTCCTTTTCAAAAAGGTGACATCATACTCACTTCAAACGATGATTATATTTCAAATCAGATAAACTTTATCTCCTTAGCTAAACGATTTGGTATTGTTATAAAACGAATTAAAAATGCGCCACAGGGCGGAGTAGATTTAAACGACCTTGATAAGCAATTAAAGGAGCTAAAACCTAAATTACTGTCGATAACGCATATCCCTACAAATTCGGGTTTGGTGCAGCCTGTAGAGGAAATAGGGTCAATAGTGAAAAAATACGACACCTTGTATCTGCTGGATGCCTGCCAGTCGGCTGGTCAAAAGGAACTGGATGTAACTAAACTTAATTGTGATTTCTTGAGTGTAACCAGTCGTAAATTTTTACGTGGACCCCGGGGAGCAGGTTTTTTATACATATCAGACAGGGCGTTAGATCTTGGATTGGAGCCTTTGTTTATCGATATGCGCGGCGCCGATTGGGTGGCAGAGAACACCTATATACAACGCAAAGATGCCACAAGATTTGAAGACTGGGAGTTTGCCTATGCCCTTTTGTTAGGTACAAAAGTTTGTATTGAATACTGCCTGAATATAGGTGTAGATCGAATTTGGGAACAGACGCAATATTTAGCGAATTACACCCGCAAAAAACTGGAAAAAATTATTGAGGTAAGACTGTTAGATGAAGGCCCGGAATTGTGCAGTTTAATTACCTTTACCATACCCGGCCTTGAAGCTGAAAGTATAAAAGCTGATTTGCTAAAGGAAAAAGTAAATGTAGTAACCAGTTATCGGAATTTCGCTGTTATTGATTTTGACCATAAAGGTGTACAATGGGCAATCAGAGTTTCGCCGCATTATTATAACTTAGAGAGTGAAATTGATTTCTTTGTAGAACAGTTGAAATTAATAATCAAAAACAAACATTAACAATTAATACCAAAATGACCCTGAACTTTACCCCCGGTACTGATTATTTTTTAGAAGATGACCATGTGTTATTAAGGCCTTTAGAGGAAACCGACATAGAGTATTTATTGCCATTCGCTTTAAACGAGCCGGAAACCTGGAAGTATTCGCACCAAAGTGCCAAGGGCGAGTTGGGTATGCAAAAGTATATCAGCGACGCAATTATAGCTCGTGGTACCGGCGTTGATTATCCTTTTATAGTATTCGATAAAAAAACCGGCCAATATGCAGGCAGCACCCGTTTTTACGATATCCGTCCAGAATGGCTGACGCTGCAATTAGGATATACCTGGTATGGCGAAAAATTTAGAGGAACAGGGTTAAACAAGCATTGTAAGTTTTTAATGCTCCAATTTGCATTTGAAACACTGAACGCCGAACGTGTAGAATTTAGAGCTGATGCCAACAACGCCCGGAGTATTGCAGCCATGAAAAGTATTGGCTGCACACCCGAAGGGATTTTACGCAGTAATATGCCGTTAACTGATGGCGGTCGCCGAAACTCAATCATTTTAAGCATTTTAAAAGATGAGTGGTTTGAGCGTGTTAGGGAGAAGTTGATTAGGTTGATTAAGTGAGTTGTTGATTAAGTTGAGTTTTTGAAAACATAATCAACCTAAGCACCTTAATCAATCAACCAAAAACCATCCCAGTGTCATAGTTTTTAAATTCAAGTTTTTTTCGTTGTGTTTGGGTTGATAAATGGATATTTACGAAAGCTGTTTACGTAACAAAAACAGCTGTTTGTAATCTATATCAAAAAAGTACACATTGGAAACTATACTAAATATTGTAAATCTTGGTAAAACTTACCAAAGCGCCGGACGAACACTTACCGTGCTTGATGACATTAATTTTGCAGTTACTGCCGGTTCAACTAACGCTATTGTAGGCCCATCAGGCAGCGGAAAAACCACGTTGCTGGGTCTTTGTGCAGGTCTGGATAGATCAAGCCACGGTATTGTTGAGCTAAACAATATCAACCTTGGTAAGCTGTCTGAAGATCAGCGGGCACAGGTACGTAATCAGTACATCGGCTTTATTTTTCAAAATTTTCAATTATTACCTACGTTAACAGCACTCGAAAACGTGATGGTACCGCTTGAGCTACGAGGCGAAAAAAACATTAAAGCACGCTCAATGGATCTGCTGGATAAAGTAGGTTTGGCCGATCGCAGTCACCACTACCCTGCCCAGTTATCTGGCGGCGAGCAGCAACGGGTATCATTAGCAAGGGCTTTTTCAAATGCTCCCCGGATATTATTTGCTGATGAACCTACTGGAAATTTAGATGCCGAAACCAGCGAAAAAGTAGTAAAGCTGATATTCGATTTAAATACCGAAGCAGGTACAACACTGGTATTGGTTACGCATGATTTGGAACTTGCAGCCAAAACACAACGAATCCTGCGCATAAAAGGTGGCAAATTGGTAGCCGATGAAAAAACAGTAAACGGATAAGCAGGTGATGGAAAAACGTAGAATAAACATCCCCTGGCTTTTTGAGATGGCTTGGCGCGACAGCCGCAAAAACCGCTCGCGCCTAATGTTATTTATCTCGTCCATTATATTTGGTATAGCAGCCTTGGTTGCCATCTATTCCTTCAGATATAATCTGGAAAATGATATTAACGCTCAGGCAGCTACACTCATCGGTGCTGATCTATCGATAACTGGCAGCAAACCTGCCGATGCCACTATAAAACCTCTTTTAGACTCATTAGGCGATAAACGATCAGAAGAACGAAGCTTTGTATCGATGATCTATTTCCCTAAAACAAACGGAACAAGATTGGTGCAGATCAGGGCATTGGAAGGTGGATTCCCTTATTATGGCAGCTTAGAAACTACCCCCATTGAAGCAGGTTCGGGCTTTAAAAATGGCAAAATGGCGCTGGTTGACAAAACCCTGATGCTGCAATTTAATGCCCACGTAAATGATTCTGTTAAAATTGGCAACGTTACCTTTTTAATAGCAGGTGTTTTAAATAAAGCTCCCGGCCAAACTGGAGTATCATCAGGCATCGCTCCTGTTGTTTATATTCCTTTACAATATCTTGAGCAAACTGGGCTTTCAAAAAAGGGCAGCCGTATTAATTATACCTTCTATTATAAATACAACAGGCCTGTTAATATGGATAAGCTTATCAAAAGCATCGATCCAAAACTTGATAAGGCCGAAATGAATTACGAAACCATTGAAACCCGTAAAGAAAACACAGGCCGCGCCTTTGGTGATCTTACCCGTTTTTTATCTCTTGTTGGTTTCATTGCTCTATTATTGGGCTGTGTGGGTGTAGCCAGTGCCATCCACATTTATATCCGCGAAAAAATCGCGTCTATTGCTATTATGCGCTGCCTTGGTGTTAAAGCATCAGAAGCATTTGCTATTTATTTAATACAGATAGTAGGTATCGGTATTATAGGGTCATTAACCGGCGCACTGCTGGGCACTTTTATACAGCATATTTTACCGGTAATATTTAAAGACTTTTTGCCATTTACCATTTCAACATCAATATCATGGGTAGCTATGGGGCAGGGTGTGTTACTTGGTGTCATCATTTCCATACTCTTTGCATTATTGCCATTAATTTCCATTCGTAATATATCTCCGCTAAATACACTCCGCATTTCTTACGAAGATATTAACCTTGTACGTGATCCTTTGCGCTGGCTGGTTTATGTTTTAATCCTGGTATTTGTTGTAACCTTCACCTTTTTTCAATTGGATAGTTGGCTGGCAAGCGTTTTTTTCACTATAGGCATTGGCGTTGCTTTTATGATACTGGCATTTACTGCCTGGTTGCTGATGAAAGTAATGCGCACTATTATCCAAAGTTCATGGAGTTATTTATGGAGACAAGGGTTTGCTAATCTGTACCGCCCCAATAATCAAACCATTATACTTATTGTTTCCATTGGGCTTAGTACAGCTTTTATATGTACGCTTTTCTTTATTCAAAGCATGCTCATCAGCCAGGTTAATCTGTCATCAAGCGGTAATCAATCCAATATGATATTGTTTGATATTCAAACCAATCAACAAAAAGCAGTGGCGGATGCAACAAAAAAGCAAGGCCTGCCCGTTTTACAGCAGGTGCCCATTGTAACCATCAGGCTGGAGAGTATTAACGGTAAAACTGCTGCTGATCTGAAAAAAGACTTAACACTAAGATTTTCCAAACACATATTCTCAAACGAATACCGGGTTACTTATCGTGATTCATTAACAGCATCAGAGAAAATAATAAAAGGCGATTGGATAGGTAAAGCAGATGCCGGCAAAGAAATTCCGGTATCTATTGAAGACAATTTTTCAAAACGTAACCATGTTAACGTAGGCGATCATTTGGTTTTCAACGTTCAGGGACTTAATATGCCCGCTGTAGTTGCAAGCGTAAGACAAGTTAATTGGAACAAGATTCAAACCAACTTCCAGATCGTTTTTCCTAAAGGTGCGCTAGAAGATGCGCCTCAGTTTCATGTTTTGCTAACGCACGTTCCATCAACCAAAGCATCTGCAAAATATCAGCAGGTTATTGTGCATCAATTCCCCAATGTATCTATTATCGACCTTGGCCTTGTTTTAAATGTTATTGATGATCTGTTGGATAAAATAAGTTACATCATCCGCTTTATGAGTGCATTCAGCATCATTACCGGTATCGTTGTGCTTATCGCATCCGTAAGGATAAGTAAATATCAGCGAATCCGCGAGAGCGTACTGCTGCGTACCCTTGGCGCCAGCCGTAAACAAATATTAGTAATTACAGCTTTAGAATATTTATTTTTAGGAGCGTTATCGGCATTAACTGGTATTATAATTGCGCTAACAGGTAGTTGGTTGCTGGCAAAATACAGCTTTGAAATACCATTTGCTATTAATTTATTACCAGCAGCTGTGTTGTTTTTTATTATATCGATACTAACCGTGGTAATTGGCTTGCTAAACAGCAGCGGCGTTTTAAATAAACCACCTTTAGAGATTTTAAGAGCAAACGCGTAGCACTCGTTAACGATAATAATTTAAATACAGGAGACGCAAAACATTGCTTCTCTACAAAAACATGAACAAACTAAAACTTATTTTCTTGCTATGCGCAGTACTGTTTTTTGCTGCTTGCAGCGACAAAAAGACTACAGCATCAGTCGCTTCTGCAACGGACAAAAAGTCCGATAGCTCATCAACCAAAACGGTTTTATTTTTTGGCGACAGCCTAACGGCTGGCTATGGCTTAGATGACCCCTCGGAGGCGTTCCCGGGTGTGGTGCAAAACAAAATAGACAGTGCAAAACTCCCTTATAAAGTGGTTAATGCTGGGGTTAGCGGCGAAACTTCGGCCGGCGGCAAGGGCCGTATCAGCTGGATCTTAAAGCAGCATATCGATGTTTTTGTACTTGAACTTGGCGCAAATGACGGTTTGAGGGGCATCCCGGTTAACGAAACAATTGAAAATTTGCAGTCTATTATTGACTCTGTAAAAACAAAATACCCCAAAGCTAAATTGCTAATGCTGGGCATGCAGGTGCCACCCAATATGGGGTCGGCTTATGCTTATAGTTTTAAAGCAATTTTCCCAGAACTTGCAGCAAAAAATAAAATGGCACTCGTACCGTTTCTTTTAAATGGAGTTGGTGGCATACCCTCATTAAACCAAAAAGATGGTATACATCCTACAGCAGGGGGTGCTAAAATTGTGGGTGATAATGTTTGGCAGGTCTTACAAAATGTATTAGTGAATAAAGGTTAATATTAAGGTAATATTATTGTTTATTTTTTTTGACGATGCCTTCAAAACATTAAACAAAGGATGATTACCTTCGCAAAAAATAAAATATTATATGAGCAAAACAAAACTTACCATAAACAACAATGGTTCGGTAAAAATAGACGGTGATTTTGAAATTGTAGATATGCAGGGCAATGAATACGGATTACAGGGAAGAACGATAGTTTCTATCTGCCGTTGCGGACTATCAGCAAATAAGCCTTTTTGCGATGGTTCACACAAAGGCCATTTCGAGCACGATGCTATTGCATTTGATCTGCCACCGCGTAAGGTTTAATTTACATAAAAGCCAATCAAGAGTCAAGAATCAAGAGCCAAGAAAGACCTTTTTTTGCTTCTTTACTCTTGATTCTTTACTCTTTGTTCTCAATAATAGTTAGTTCCCTAAATTCTCTATTCATCTCCGCAATTTAAATTAAATGGCTACTACAAAAATCAACGGTATTGAATTCAATTATAAGGTTACCGGTAACGGAACACCTTTAGTTTTAATACATGGTCATCCCTTTGATCATACTATGTGGTATCCTCAGGTTGTTGATTTTTCTGATAGCTACCAGGTTATTACTCCTGATTTAAGGGGTTATGGTAAAAGTGGTATGCCACTTAACGCCGATACAAAATTTGAGGATTATGCTACCGATATTTTACGGTTGATGGATTTTTTGAACATTGAAAGCTTTCACTTAGCCGGTTTATCAATGGGTGGTCAGATAATAATGGAAATTTTCCGTCAGGCGCCAGACAGGATAAAATCGTTAATATTTGCGGACACTTTTGCCGGGTTAGACACTTCTGAAGTGAAGCAAGGCCGTTATGACACGGCCACCCGTTTAGAAAACAAAGGAATGGATGCCTATGCTGATGAGGTGATCTTCAAGATGATTAAACCCAGTCACGTTAGCTCAATGCCTGATGTTGCTGAACATATAATTAAGATGATGAAGGCGACGTTACCTATCGGGGCTGCTACTGCATTGCGTGCCAGGGCCGAAAGGATAAACTATTTGACAGATGTGTTGCCAAAAATAAACATCCCATCGCTTGTTATCGTTGGCCGCGATGATGAATACACACCCGTTGCAAAAGCCGAAGAGCTACAAGAAAACCTTATCAATTGTAAACTATTGATTATTGAAGACGCCGGCCACATGCCTAATTTAGAACATCCCGATGCTTTTAATAAAGCAGTTCTTGATTTTTTAGAAGCTATTAGCGGTCATTCAGGCGGCTCTTTTTAGACTAATAAATTTAGATTTACTAATTATCTAAAACTTCGTAAATCTTTCTCAATATTCAATTTCCTTTCAACGAATCCGTTTGCAGGTATTTTAACATCACAGGACGATTAATGGTCTTCGGACTATCGGTACTTGTGCCAACACTATAAAACCGGGTGTATTTACAAAGCAAGCGATTGGTCTGATCATTTTTAATATCGTTCAGTAATTTGGAGAAACTGCTGGCGTCAATTTTTTCCATTTCAAGGCTTTTGGGTAAGCTAAACGTGTTGTTCCACTCCGCCTGCGTTACACTCTTTTCTTTTGGGATAACGGTTAAATTAAGATAATAATTGGTTTCATGTACAATCTTACCGCTTGAAGCATCAAACTCAGCCACCTCAAACGATGGATTATTGCCATGGTTAGCGCAGATGGATGGTGCAATCCGCATAAACGAAACAGGCGTTTGACTTGCATCATAAAACACTTTAAAATCATTAAAATGGGTATGACTTGCTATGCCAAACTTAACTATCGATGAGTATTTTATTACATCATTTACAAAAGTTTGGGTATAATCGGCATTCCAAAAGTTGGTTGAGTTATAGCCGTTTATACCCGGCGGAATGTGTGAAATAATCCATACATATTTACCATGGGTATTGGCTAAATTATTTTGCACCCAGCTAAGCATTGTTGCCGCTTGCGGATAATTTGTGCCCGAATATAAAAATGCACTGTTAATCACCACTAATTTTAAATTACCCTTTGTTGTGGTATAATAGCCATTTGCCTTTAATTCGGCTGCCGAAGCCTTAGGTAGATTAGGTGACCAGGCATTAGCAAAATCATTTAAAAACCGTGAGTCCTGTATGTCATAATCATTGCCGTAAGTATCATTATTACCCATGGCCGGGATAATAGCAACGCCCGGGAAATGTTCCTTAAACAAGCGGGCAATAAATTGGATTGATTTTCTTTTTAATATCGAATCGCTGATGGTTGCATTATGCCAGATAAAATCACCTGCTATAATAATGAATGCGGGGTGAGGCAACTTTGCTTCCATATTTGTCAGCGCCGACTTTAAAATAGCATAATTTGCATCCTGAAATAAAAGAGTCTTGTTTATCGTAGCTTGTGCGGGCGTGCTCTCAAAGTATTTCTTCCATTCCTCAAATGAAGCTTTTTGTAGTTTTCTTTTAAGTGAAGTATCTTTTGATGCACCGTAAAGCGGATTAAAGTGTATATCAGATACGATGAAGCATTTTTCAATTGCACCGGATTTGTTTATTGTTTGACAATAACCTGCAACAGAAAAAATCGGGCTAAAAAAAATGATTAAACATGCAACCGGGTAAATAAAATACGTTTTATTGTTTTTCATGATATTGATTAGTATTATTCAGCGATAATAGTATTCGGCAATAAATTTCAATATAATATTTAACAAAACAACGTGAAAGTTAAACGGAAAGAATGTTTTATTTCTGTGCTATTGCCTGTTATTTTCTTCAATAATTCTCTGTGCTATTTCAACAATATCAACCCCTTCAATAAAACCGAGGTCGTACGCTAAAGCGAGTTGATTGGTTTTAACAGACGTTATCGGTGATTGCAGCCACAATACTTTGGCCCCTAAAGGCAAAACATGATCGGTAATGATAGCCGCATGTTCTTCTTCAGGGCGAAAAATATTTACAATATCTACTCTATTTGGTTTTTCATCCAAATCCGTAAAAATCAACTTTTCTTTTGTAGGAGCCGCAAAGTCACCTTTCGGCGAAGCAATCTCTGCAAGAGCGTATACCCCGGGTGAGTAGCTGTATACGGTAAAGCCAGCCTTCAATAAAGAAAGCGGCACATCGGCACTTGCCCAATCAACCAGTAGAATGGTTTTGGCGGCCTTAAGCATCTGTTTACTCTTTTCAAATAATTTCAAAGGCATAAAAAGGCATTTCCCAAATATAAGTATTTGGTCTTAAAATAGTTAAGCCATTCTACTACATCATTTTGTTTAAAATAAACACCTTATTTTTATTTACTTATTTTCGGGGGGAGTAGAAACAATTTCACCAAATTCATTAACATAAGCCATCATGCTTTCCAGATCGCTTCCTGTTGAATTTTGTTGACGATCAAGTTTGCGCTGCTCTTTATCTTCTTTCTTTTTCTGCCTGTTTTTTTCGAGTTGCTTCTTCATGAAAGTCGCTTGTGATTTCGCCATAGAATTATATTAAAAAATGGATTGCCTGTATTTTGAACAAAATTTCTGGAGCGGAGAACCCCAATGTTCATTTAAAACAAGTATTTGATTTTTTGCTAAGTTAACAAAACTAACCGATCTGTTTTACAAATACCGCATTTAATACACTTCAACCAACTTTAATACTCAAAGCACAGTTAGTGATATCATTTAGAATAAGATGAAAAATTGCAGTCAAAAAAATCGAAACTAGACTGAATTTCAGAGAGGAATACTCAATTCTTATACCCGGCTTAAACACATGAAAATATTTAAGCCGGGTGAAATAAGCGAGATTTAAATTAATTTGGTTAAACCATTAAGGGGGGTAGGCTTTAAACCAAACAACCAGGGCTTTTAAAAACTACCAGCCTGAACCTTTTTTTGCATTGCCGTTTTTTACGTGTTCTTCGGCAGTTGCCTTACCCATAATTGCAGCCATTTTGTTACCTGCAGCATCGGTTCCGGTTGCAATATACCTTCCTGATTTTATATCAATAACCGGATCGATCATTGGTACGTTTTTGGTTTTTGTTTTTACTGAATACGCAGTAATTCCACTTGTTGTTGCCATGATAAGTTTTGTTTTTTTTAAAGTTTAACCCTTTGTGAGAGTATTTGTTTTATAAATTGGTGAATTTGTTTAGCTTATACAATACCCAAATACCGATGCAAACGGATGGCAAGTTATATAAATATGCTTAACAAACAAACACAATCGATAGCCACAATAGGTAATAGTTGTTAACACTAAGTAAACCGCTAACCCAACGCAAACTTTTTTTTAGGTTAATTACGCTTTAGTTGTTTGCTGCTTATAAAACTATAATTAGCATATAATTATGAGTATTTCTGTTGTTTTTAACAGTACATCAGGCCTTTGCATTTTCGTTGTCAGAGAAGATTAAATAACAGATCACAAAAGATGAAGCAATAAATCAGGTTAATTCCATTCATGCGCGCCTAACCCCATATTGTTTATAATGTTAATAATTGGGTGAAATACACAGCTAACTGAGGCGAAAACTTTTGTTTTAATGGGCTGTTTATGTATTAAATTTTTATTCATTTGTAAAGCACAACATAAATTGTTAGTTTAACATCATCAATAAAAACCATTACACAATATAAAAAACAAATAATTTGTCATGAAAAATAGAGATTCGAGTATCCTCTACCTCGTATTAGGCATTTACGCTTTAATGGTAAGCTGGTATTATAACCATAGTCTTATTATTTTATTAATTACTTACATCTTTTGGCCATTATACCTTGTATTTGAGTTACTTACCGGCCACCTTTCACATGGTATGTGGAAACAGATCCCACTCTCATACTTTAAATAATACAAGCTTACTACCGTTACCAGTATTGCAAAAGCATATCAGCAAGCACTTGTTTAAATATTTAAACAAGTGCATTTTAACAACTGATTGTTAAAATATGTAAAAAAAGCAATACTGGTTATATTAATCTTAGGTAAAAGTCGTTCTTTTGCTAAATAATCATATATGAAGAAAATTTCACTTATTGCTACTTTAATATCCGCAGTTCTATTATTGCAAAATTGTAAAAAAGACACCGTTACGGCTTCAACTATCTCTTCCGAGCCGATGATAGCGCTAATTAACGATACCACCTGGATAGCTGATACAGTAAATGCCACAATGACTTATACCGCAGCAACAAAAACTAAAACACTTAGTTGCTCAGGCATATCTAATAACAAAAAAATAAATTTTTATATAACACAAAACAGTGCATCAAGTACCCCTGGTTTTGGTATAGATACTTATACTGCCGATGGGAAATCCGATACACTTTCTTATGAGTATCCGCAAAAAAACTCAATGGGCAATTTAGTACTTATGCCGCAGGGTGTTGTAAGCCCTGGATCGGGTTCTGTGTCAGTAACAACAGTCGATTCAGTAAAAAAAGTCATTTCAGGCACTTTTTATTTTAACTCCATAAAAAGTAATACCGATGGCAGTATAACTATTGCGGCGGTTTTGCAAGGAGGTTTCAATAATGTGCCTTATACTTTTATCACTCAATAATAAAACTGCATAGCATAGTTTTACTATTTATGACTCCATATTTGGTCACCAGGCATCTTTCCTGGTGATTTTTTTTTATCGGATCGATTTGTCATTTTCTTTTTGTTTAGTGTACTACTATACCCAAACTGAGTAATAAATTTTTGTTTTTAAGATATTATTACCTTTGCCAAAATTTTAACTGAATGTCTGCCAAAAATAAAGCTGTTTTTTTAGATCGAGACGGAGTTCTGAACCGCGAAATGGGCGACTACGTTTGTCGTTTAGAAGATTTTCATATACTGGATAACTTTGAAGCCTTAAAAACGCTGCAAGACAAAGGCTACCTGCTAATTGTTGCAACCAACCAGGGCGGCCTTGCAAAAGGTTGGTATACCGAAGATGAGTTGGCTAAAATGCACAGCTATTTAAAGGAAACCTATCTTAAACACGGTGTAACGTTCACAGATATTTTTTACTGTCCGCACCATCCCGATTTCACCGGAAGTTGTGATTGCCGCAAACCAAAACCAGGTTTATTATTGCGTGGAATTGAAAAATACGATATCGACCCGTCAAAATCATACTTCATTGGTGATAGAGAACGCGATGTAGAAGCAGGTACTGCCGCCGGAGTAAAAGGCATATTGATAAACAGCGACCAACCCATAAGTGAGGTGCTTGATTTGATTAAGTAATTCCATGGGGGTTTAAAATCGGCATTTGCAGGTTTTTGTTTATCTTCAGCTAACTTAGCTACTTACCTAAATATTACAACAAATAATAAACATGAACATCACACGCTATTTAAAAAATATCGATTCGTTAATAGCAGCATTCATTGGGTTTTACGCTATCTATCTTTATACAAAATATAGCGGAGTGGGCATTTCGCCAGATAGCCTTATGTACGCCAGTACGGCAACTAACATACAGGCTCATGGCACCTTAATTACTTTTAATAAAACTCCAATAACTTTTTTCCCGGTTTTTTATCCCTTTTTTCTGGCCGTTATACAGTTTATTACAAGAGTTGATCCAATTTCGGCGGGCGCTATGATCAATGCAACGCTGTTTGCTGCTGTTATATTTACAACGGGATGGATCATGTCGAAATTCCTGTCGCATTCTATTATTTATAAATGGATCGTACTGGCAGCTATCATATTAAGCCCCGGCCTGCTCGAGATTTACTCCTACCTGTGGTCGGAAACTTTATTTATACTGGAGATCATGTTTTTTGTTATTGGTTACTGGCAATATCTTAAAACACGTTCAATTAAATGGCTTATTGGAGTTGGTGTTGTTACTGCAATAAGTTGCATTACCCGCTATGCAGGAGTTACTATTATTGGCACCGGCTGTTTAATGCTGTTACTTGATAACCAGTTACCCATAAAAAAGAAAATAGGCTATATTATGCTTTACGGCACTATATCTATTTCGCTACTGGTAGGTAATTTATTACTTAACAGGCTGTCAACCGGCTTAAGTACCGGCACCCGTGAGCCTTCAATAACACCTTTTATTGATAACCTGCATTACTTCGGCACAGTAATATGCGATTGGGGCAGCTTAAGCAAAGCCACCTACCCTTTTGCAGCCTTAATCACCTCAGTTATATTACTCGCTCTTATTGGAATTTTAGTTTTAAAAACCATAAAAGGCCGTATTAACAGTTACGAAAACATAGTAATTGCATTTGCTGTAGTGTACGGATTATTTATCGTTATATCAGCAAGCATCTCGCGCTATGAGCGCATTAATAGCCGTCTGTTGGCACCGATGTTTATCCCACTACTAATTGCTTGTACCAGTTGGGTGCCCGATGTTTTGCGCTTAGTAAAAGTTAAAAGTGTAAAATATAGCTTAGCCGGCGTAGCTATTGTAATGATGCTGGCTTTTGAATATGCATCGTACCAAACGGATTGGCAGCGTTATGATGATGAGGGCGAGTACGGCGTGCCTGGCTATAGCGATGACGATTGGAATAAATCGGAATTTGTGGTTTATTTAAAGCAGCATAAAAATATCTTTAAACCCGGCATCCCTATTTATACCGATGCCAACGAGGCGGTATACTTATTCACGGGTATGTCGTCGGATTTGCTACCTCACAAATTCTTCAAGGCCGATGTACAAAAACTTTATGCCAAAAAGCAGTTCTATTTAATTTGGTTCGATAATTTGTACAATACCGAATTGGTTGGTTTACCAGATATTGTGAAAAATAAAAAGGTAACAAAAATTGGCGGTGCAAAGCAAGGCGAGATTTATTTGTGTGAGGATAAATAAACCTCATCAACTAACTCAACCAATCAACCCAATAAACTATTTTTTTTATATTTTTGCGCTTGTGGTTGGACGATAACCCATCGCCAATACCATCCCTAATAAATGGATATATCAGTAGTAGTACCACTTTACGACGAAATAGAATCATTACCCGAGCTAACCTCATGGATAAGCCGTGTAATGGACGAAAACCGGTTTACTTACGAGGTTATACTGGTTGATGATGGCAGCAGTGATGGCTCATGGGAAATGATCAGGAAGCTGCATAACCATAATCCTTTTATCAAAGGCATTAAATTCAGACGGAATTACGGTAAATCGGCTGCTTTGAATACTGGCTTTGAGGCCGTGCAAGGCGATGTTGTGATTACGATGGATGCTGACTTGCAGGATAGCCCCGATGAGATCCCTGAACTTTACCGCCGCATTACCGAAGAAAAATACGACCTGGTATCGGGTTGGAAAGCCAAACGCCATGACCCGCTGAGCAAAACAATCCCAACTAAACTGTTTAACGCGGCAACTCGCCGCATGTCGGGCATACATAACCTGCACGATTTTAACTGCGGCCTTAAGGCTTACCGCAAAACAGTAGTTAAAAACATTGAGGTTTATGGCGAAATGCACCGTTACATTCCGGTGATCGCCAAATGGGCTGGTTTCGTTAAAATTGGCGAACAGATAGTTGAACACAGGCCGCGTAAATATGGCAAAACCAAGTTCGGTTTAAACCGCTTTATAAACGGATTGCTGGATTTGTTGTCGATATTTTTTGTTGGCAAATTCGGTAAACGGCCCATGCACTTTTTCGGCACGATGGGCGTTTTAAGCTTTTTTGCAGGAACCATCATCACCTTATGGATGATTTTTGACAAACTGCATGCTATTGCCAAAGGTGAACATTACAGGGACATTACCGGCCAACCGCTGTTTTATATTGCATTAGTAGCCGTTATTTTAGGCTCTCAATTATTTTTAACAGGCTTTGTTGCCGAACTGGTAGCCCGCAGCGCCTCCGAACGTAATAAATATCAGATCGAAGAAACTATTTGATTGGTTAATTAAGTTGCTTAGGTTGGATTAAGTTGATTAGTTAATATTTAAAAACGAATTAAATAACATAGTCAACTATTTACTTATCAATGCAAATAACAACTTAACCAATCCAACATAATCAACTACTCACCAACCAATGTTTTTCTCTATCATCATTCCCCTATACAACCGTCCGCAGGAGATAAAAGAACTGCTGGAAACCCTAACACTGCAAACTTATAAGCAATTTGAAGTTTTGGTGATTGAGGATGGTTCTGTTGATGATGCAGCAGAGATTGTAAAAAGCTTTGCAAACAGACTGGATGTTAAATACTTTTCAAAAAATAACGAAGGTCAGGGTTTTACTCGAAATTTTGGCTTTGAACGTGCCAAGGGTGATTATTTTGTGATTTTTGACTCAGATTGCCTGATCCCCGAAAATTACATGCAAACTGTAAACGACTCTCTTGCAAAAAATTATCTGGATGCTTACGGCGGTCCTGATGATTCGCACCCTTCCTTTACCCCTATACAAAAAGCCATCAGTTATTCTATGACTTCGCCATTTACCACGGGCGGCATTCGTGGTAACAAAAAGGGCATCGGGCAGTTTCATCCACGCAGCTTTAATATGGGTATCTCCCGACAGGTATGGGAAAAGGCAGGTGGCTTTATTATTACCCGCCTGGGCGAAGATATAGAGTACAGCATCAGAATTCATTCGCTCGGCTTTAAAATAGGGCTCATTCCCGAAGCAAAAGTTTATCACAAGCGCCGCACCAACTTTTTAAAGTTTTACAAACAACTACACTTTTTTGGCAGGGCCCGTATTAACGTTTACAAGTTTTTTCCAAAAGGCCTTAAACTTGTTCATTTCTTCCCTGCGTTAGTTACTTTATTTTTAGTTTTCACGCTTATTGCCAATATAATTGCATCGCCAATTGCCCAATTGTGTAATTTTGTGCTTGCTGTTTATATATTGTTGATATTTTTTCATGCATGGAGTAAAAACAAATCAGCAAAAATCGCATTTTTGAGCATTATTGCTTCCTTCATTCAGTTAACAGCCTATGGTTTAGGATTTATGCAGGATTTTTTCAAACGGGTAATTCTAAAATTGTCATAAGTAATATATGTACCATCCATTTTCTGTAACACAAACCTTAAGCATTGCATGGCATATTTTGAAAAAAAACTTTGCTACTGTAGCAGTATACTCTTTGCTGGCAGTTGTTTTGGTTGTTGGTTCGGCATTTGTAATTTACTACATACTGGCTGATAGTATTTTAACTACCATTGGCGTTATATTTTTATTAGTAGGTACCAGCTTTGTTTTTTTAGGCTTTATTAAACTGGTTTTTCAGTTGATAGATAAAGAGTATTATGATTTTGGCTTTGGCGATATTGTACCCAAGGTAAAAATGCTATTTAGTTACCTTTTACTTTTAGTAATTGTTAGCTCCCTCGCTGTTTTTATGACAAAGGCTATCGAATTACTTAACGAGGGCTTTATTCAAAGCGTATTGGGTATATTTGTTGGCTTATTTTTTCAATTCTTTTTCCTGTTTTACTTCCCAATTTGTACTTGTTTTATTGTTGACGATGATTGTGGACCTTTTGATTCAGTTACCAGAAGTTATCAGCTAATAAAAGGTAACTTCATCAAATATTTCATATTATTTATTTTGATAGAAGCAATGGTATTTATCGGGTCAGTAACGATTATCGGGATGCTGTTTGTAATACCGTTTGTAAATATATTATTGGTTGTGGCCTACCGTAAACTGGTTTACAGCCATCTTGATGTTGATGATGAAGAAACTACCGAAACGGTATAATTTATGGGACTAAAAGCCGTATTAAGCAAACCTTTTGCCGCAATCGTAAATAGCCAGTTAAACAAACTTCGCAAAAACGCTGTAGCACTTCAACAAAAAACGTTCATTGATTTAATTAATCAGGCCAAAAACACGGCTTTTGGTAAAACACATCATTTTGCCGGGATTAAAACTTATGTTGATTTTAAGAAGAATGTTCCCGTTTATGATTATGAGGACCTGCGCCCATATATTGATCGGGTAGCCCAGGGAGAGGAAAACGTGCTATGGCCCGGTAAACCAGCCTATTTGGCAAAAACATCGGGCACTACATCAGGCGTTAAATATATACCAATATCCAAAGAGAGCATGCCGCAGCATATTAAAGCTGCCCGCAATGCTTTGCTAAGCTATATTTATGAAACTGGCAATGCTGATTTTGTTGATGGCAAAATGATATTTCTACAGGGTAGCCCGGTGCTTACTATTAAAGCTGGCATAGCCGTGGGCCGTTTATCGGGGATTGTTGCGCATCATGTGCCTGGTTATCTTCAAAAAAGCCGTCTTCCCAGTAACGGAGTAAATTGCATAGATGACTGGGAGCAAAAAGTTGATGCTATAGTTGCCGAAACAGGAGACCAGGATATGCGCCTTATATCGGGCATACCGCCCTGGTGCCAGATGTATTTCGATAGGCTTTCAGAAGTATCAGGCGGTAAGAAAATTAAAGACATCTTCCCGAATTTTAAATTGTATGTACACGGCGGCGTAAATTTCGAGCCTTATCGTGCCCGTATGGAAGAAAGTATAGGCTTTGCTATTGACTCGATAGAAACCTACCCTGCTTCCGAAGGCTTTATTGCCTTTCAAGATTCACAAAAGGAAAAAGGGTTGCTGCTGATGGTTGACTCAGGTATATTTTATGAGTTTATTCCTGCTGATGAGTTTTACAATGACGAGCCAACACGCATCGGTCTGGAGGATATCGAACTCGATAAAAATTATGCTATTATATTAAATACCAGCGCCGGCCTGTGGGGATATAGTCTTGGTGATACAGTGAAGTTTGTATCGAAAAACCCATACAAAATTACAGTTACCGGGCGCATTAAACATTACATTTCTGCATTTGGCGAGCATGTTATAGGCGAAGAGGTTGAGCAGGCTTTAATGAGCGTTGCCAATGAACAGGGAGTTGATGTAATTGAGTTTACAGTAGCCCCGCAAGTTAACCCACAAAAAGGACAACTCCCCTACCACGAGTGGTTTATTGAGTTTGGTAAGGCGCCTGCTGATTTAGCAGCATTTGCGTTAAAAGTGGATAAAGCTTTGCAAAAGAAAAATATTTACTATTTTGACCTCATTCACGGTAACATTTTGCAGCCTTTGATTATCCAAAGCCTAAAAAAAGATACCTTTATAAATTATATGCGATCGTTAGGTAAACTTGGCGGTCAAAATAAAGTGCCAAGGCTTGCTAATGACAGGAAGATAGCCGAAGAGTTGACAAAGTATATTGAATAATAAAATTAACGAGCGTTATTGCGAGGGTACGAAGCAATAACAATTGTAAAAAACATACCATTGAGTAACAAAAAAAACATAGCCATTCTTGGTTCTACAGGTAGCGTAGGCACACAGGCATTGGAGGTAATTGATAATAATCCCGGGCTATTCAGCGCGTTTTTGTTAACTGCAAACAGCAATGCCGATTTACTTATAGCACAGGCATTTCAGTTTAATCCTTCTTTTGTAATTATTTGCGATGAGAATAAATACCAATATGTAAAGGATGCCTTATCAAAAACCACAGTAACTGTTTTAGCTGGTATCGAAGCTATTTGTGAAACCGTTACCCACCCGGATATTGACATTGTATTAACGGCCATGGTTGGCTTTGCGGGACTTGAGCCTACCACAGCAGCTATTAAAGCAGGTAAAGACATCGCTTTAGCTAATAAGGAAACCCTTGTAGTGGCCGGCGAACTGATAACGGGCCTTGCAAAGAAGCACAACGTAAAAATTTTACCTGTCGACTCTGAGCATTCTGCTATTTTTCAGTGTCTTGCGGGCGAGGAAAATAATGCCATCGAAAAAATCATTTTAACAGCATCAGGTGGCCCGTTCCGAGGTAAATCAGTTGGGTTTTTAGAAAACGTAACCCGCGAAGATGCCCTTAAACATCCAAACTGGGTGATGGGCGCTAAAATAACTATCGACTCGGCTTCGCTAATGAACAAAGGGCTGGAGGTTATTGAAGCAAAATGGTTATTTAATCTGGAGGCAGATCAGATTGATGTAATTGTGCATCCGCAATCCATCATTCATTCTATGGTGCAATTCACCGATGGCTCGGTTAAAGCACAAATGGGTTTGCCTGATATGAAACTGCCTATTCAATACGCGCTTTCCTATCCCGCCAGGATAAAAAATAATTTTAAACGTTTGGACTTTATAAACTATCCTGAATTAACATTTGAAAAACCAGATATAAAAACTTTTCGTAATCTTGGTTTAGCATTTGAAGCATTAAAAAAAGGGGGAAATATGCCTTGCATTATTAATGCAGCAAATGAAATTGCCGTGGCTGGCTTTTTAGATAAAACCATTGGTTTTTTGACGATGAGCAGCATTATTGAACAATGCATGCAACATATTCAGTATGTAGAAAGCCCTGTTTTGGAAGACTATTTGAATACTGATAAAGAAACACGCATCTTTGCACAAAACTTAATACAAAAAATGCCGTTAAAGGCGTTACAACTTTAATATAATATTATAATATAACGAATGAGTATAGTGATCATGGTGGGCCAGTTAATTCTGGGTCTTTCTATCTTAGTAATTCTGCATGAATTTGGCCATTTTTTAGCCGCCCGGGCCTTCGGCATCAAGGTCGAAAAATTTTATCTCTTTTTTGATGCATGGGGCATCAGTCTTTTTAAATTTAACTACAAAGGTGTTGAATATGGTATAGGCTGGCTGCCACTTGGTGGTTACGTAAAAATTGCCGGTATGATTGATGAATCAATGGATACTGAGCAGCTTGCAGGTCCACCACAACCATGGGAATTCCGTTCAAAACCAGCCTGGCAACGTTTAATAGTGATGTTGGGTGGTATTACCGTAAACATCATACTGGGCATTTTCATCTTTTGGATCTTAACCATACGATATGGCGAAAGCTACATGCCTAATTCTGAAGTTAAATATGGTATTGTCCCAGGTAAAATAGGCACAAAAATCGGCCTCGAAGCTGGTGATAAGGTTACTGCCATAAACGGACAAGCAGTATTAAGCTTTGAGGAACTAACCAGCCCTAAGGTAATAATGGGCAATACCGATCTTACTATATTACGTGGCGATCAGACGGTACATGTTAGGGTGCCCGGCAACCTGATCAATGATCTATCGGATTTGGGAATTGACCAGTTTATAAGCAGGATACCACGCTCTAAATTTGCTGTTGATTCAATAATACCACACAGTTACGCGCAAACCGCCGGATTGCTTAAAGGCGATAGTATTGTTGCTGTAAATGGCGTGAAGGTTACTTTTTTTGATCAACTGCAAACAGAATTAAAGAAATACGAAGACAAACAAGCTGTTTTAGATGTAAAACGCGCCGGTGTTATTAAGCAATTAAACACTAACGTAAACAAAGAAGGAACACTTGGTTTCAAAGATGGCAGTGCCGGCATAGCCGTTAAATATGGTTTACCAAAGGAAAAGGTAATAAGCTATGGATTTTTTGGCTCGTTACCTATAGGTGCGAACAAAGCTATCGGCACGTTTACGGACAATGCAAAAGGGCTGGGAAAAGTATTTAAAGGTGAAGTTAAATTTAACAAAGCTGTAAGTGGCCCGGTTGCCATTGCAACCTTGTTTGGTACCCATATTGATTGGGTGCGTTTTTGGAGTCTGGTGGGCTTTTTATCAATGGTGTTGGCGCTAACCAACCTATTACCTATCCCCGCTCTTGATGGCGGGCACGCTATGTTCCTGATTATTGAAATGATAAAAGGAAAACCACTGAGCGATAAATTTTTAGAACGTGCTCAAATAGTAGGTTTTGTAATATTAATAACCCTAATGGTATTTGTTTTTGGCAACGATATTGTAAAACAGGTATTAAAGAAATAAAGCTACTTCGACAACACAATTAAAAAGGCCCTGAGTGATTAGGGCCTTTTTGGATATATTGACGAATACGAGACATCAGCGATTAAAATTGCATTTAAATAGTAGGATCAGAATATGAGCTTGAATCCTGCTCTGTAAAATCAATTGCCTTCTCTTTTTTAAAGATAGAGGCACCTATTAAAGCTACAATTGCACCCAGTATCGGGATTGCAAATAATGTACCTACTGCACCAAAGATAGCGCCGTACTTTTTTCCCATTTCCATTGATTGCTCTATCTGATCGCTTGATAAACCTTTATCAGCAAATGCTTGTCGCTGGCTTTCCATTGCCTGGTCTAAAACCTGCGGACTTAAAATCCCTAAATATAGGTAAATAAATATGGCAAGCATAATGCCACCGAAAACCGAGTAAAGGAATCCGGCTAAAAAGCTATCGCCAAACTTAATAAAGCCACCAAGTTGGGCCTGATACTCTTTTTGCGCCAACAGCAAAAAAATAATAAAAGGTAAATAGCTCACATATTTTGCCGGCGAACTTTGATTAATGTTGAAAAACTGAAAAATGTAAGTAATAATTATTGATGTGACAACATAAATTACTGCCCATTTAATAGCAACATTGGTTGAGGTTTTCTTTTCCATTATGGATTGGTTTTGTTTTAGGGTGATTTGAAATAAAATTAAATAATATTTCGCTAAACCAATACATTAAATGAATTAAAAGACTTGAGGATGCTATGGGATAAAGTGTCATGCTGAGGGACTCGGAGCATCCAGGCAAATATATCTGCGCTCATCCTTCGAGTCCCTTAGAGTGACACCCTGTTAATTGACTGCTCCCTTCCTTGCCAATTTCAGGAAGCGTAAACCGGGGGATCTTTTTTAAATAATGAGCCGAAGATTAATGCGAAAACAAAAACAAACAGTATAGAAATCACAAAACCCTGGATGGTGCTGCCTATGGTTGCGCTTTTTTGCACAGCAAAATCCTTCTGCATTTCGGCAACGTTATTGTCAATTATCTTTTGATCGGTATTCCGTTGCTTTAAAATAGTAGTTTTGGCATTAATAGCTGCGGTTTGGGTATTCACCATGTTATTAGGCTCCACAAATTTGTCAAAAACAATGTCCTTGCCTATAAACTGTATAACGTAGGCGGTAATAAACATTATAAATATACCCGTTGTAGCTTGTTTAAAGTTCCAGTACCCTCCTATTTGCTTACGGCCGGTAAAGCAAAAAAGCACCGTAATTATAATGGGAATAAAAAGCGACAAAAATATTGGCGCCGCTACAAACAGTATAGGTGATGTTGAAATTTTGGTAATTAAATAATAAGTAAATATGCCGAGGGCTAATAAAATGCCCCCAAGCGCGAATCCATATTTTAAGAAAAGTACTTTTATCCTTTGTTCAATAGTTATCATATAAACGATTAAATTAGCGGAAGCTGATTAAAATTTCCAGTACGGCCATATCAAAATCTTTTTCGATAGCGTTATCAGCAATGTTGTTTTTGGTCTCGGCCGATGGACCTATGTTTTGGAAAAAGCACATCATCGGGTAAAACAGTTCTTTCAGTTCGTTGTCTTCCGGCAGATTTTCGGCTACTTTCTTTATCTCGGCAACAGGGCTTTCCATTAATATCTGATGGGCTATCACAGGCTCATAAATGCGGTACTCGTCCTGAAACTCATCTTCATCAACCAATAAAAATTCTTTAAGATAATCTTCCAGTTCGGGTTCAATACCTTCGTCTGCGCACTCATTTAAGTAAAGCAGCAGGTTTAAAAGCTCAGTGCCCCTATCAAGCGTTTCTTCTTCAATATCTTCCCACTCCTGCGAGTCAAGATAGTCTTCTTCCAGTTTTTTAATATCGGCGCTAAAGAAGTTGATCAGCAGCAGGTCAAAGAAGATCTCACGTAAAATTTCCAGCTGGGGATAGTCATCAAAAACTTCATCCAGCATATCAACTTTTGATAGAAAATCTTCATCCGAAGCAAACACCTCATCAAAAACCGATGTAAATGGTGTAGCATCAAAGCTGTTGTATTTAGAAAAAGCGGCCAGGGCGGCTTTTGTAGCGATTTCAACTTTTGGGTCAATCATGATTTTATGTTATTTATATAGGTGATTGTTATTAAACGTTAACAGCACTTTGCCTTTCAAGTTCTGCCCAATAAAGGGTGAATTATAAGATTTTGACTTGTTGTTTTTCCGGGTATACTCCCATTCGGCCTCCGTATCAAAAAGCACCAGATTAGCGGCCTGCCCCTCGGCTATAGCAGGCACAGCAACATTAAGTATCTCGCGCGGGCTGATGGCCAGTTTTTGTACAATTATACTAACATCTAATCCAGCCTTTAAGGCAAGCGATAAGGTAGTTTGTAAACCTATCATACCAAACTCCGCCACCTCAAATTCTACATCTTTAAACTCAACTTCGTGCGGGGTGTGTTGCGATACAATGGCATCAATAGTTCCGTCTTTTAAGCCGTTTAACAATGCTTCAACATCATCAGCAGTGCGCAATGGCGGCTTAACTTTATATTGGCTATCAAAGCCCAAAAGGGCCTCATCAGTAAGCACCAAATGATGCGCGGCTACATCGCAGGTAACTTCTATACCTTTGCGTTTGGCTTCTCTTATTAGTTCAACCGAACGTGTGGTTGAAACCGTGCTGAAGTGAATCTTTGAACATGTGTATTCGGCGAGGTACAAATCACGCGCGACCATCAGCTCTTCAGCTAATGATGGAATGCCTTTCATACCCAGTATGGTGCTTATCTCGCCCTCATTTACTTTCGCTTTGCCCGCAATGGCGGTATCTTCCGGATATGAGAACACCAGGGCATCAAATCCCTGGGCATACAGCAACGCGCGTTCCATTAAACCGGCATCCTGCACAGGGCGGTTACCATCAGTAAAGGCTTTGGCACCGCTCATGTACATATCATACATTTCGGCCAGATCCTTTCCTTCGCGCTTGTGCGAAATAGTACCAAGCGGATAAACATCAACCAGATTTTTATTGGCGCGGTTTAACAGATATTCAATCTCGGCTTTTGAATGCACGGGCGGAATGGTATTTGGCATCAGCGCCACTCCGGTAAACCCTCCGGCGGCGGCGGCTTTGGTTCCGGTATATAAGTCTTCTTTGGTTTCGAGGCCCAATTCGCCTATGTTGCAGTTAAGGTCAAAAAAACCGGGGGAAACGTATTTGCCTTCCGCTTCAATAACTTCGGCATCGGTTTCAATTGATGGGGCTACTTTGGTTATTACTCCTTTTTCAATTAAAACGTCAGCAATTTGCTGATTAAATGGCGAGTTTGGATCAATTATAGTTGCGGACTTGATAAGCAAATTCATTAGCGCTGCTTTAAAAGGTGGGTTATTATTGTTTAAACAGATTGCGAAACACGCTTATTATCAGCTTTATAATACCTGATGAGCAATATTTCGATCCCCAGAAAAATCAATGCCAAAATTATACAAAGTTTCCATAATTGTAAGCCGAAATTTGTTTCTGTTACAGCATTCTTTATTGAGCCCTTACCTGCATCCAAAACCCGTCCCGCCTGAGGCACCAGTTTGCCCAGTTCGGCACTATTTAAATAGCTCAGGTCCGATTCACTCCGGTTATCATTAAATGCCAATACAGCTATAGTGCTATCCTGCATTTTAAGGTTATACAAACCCGTATCATGCAGTTCATCGGCCACATAAAGCAAGGTACTTCCCTCCTGCTGCCGTGTATCCGGGATAATGCTTTGGTTACCTTTAACCAGCTTTAACAATTGTTTATCATTGGTTTGTACAGGCGGTATTTCAATGGCTTCATCGCGTCCTAAGGTATAAAACAAAGGCTGGTCGTGCCCGCTAAGTAAAGCTATCCTGAACATTACCGGCACAAAAAGCGCGTGTCGGGGTAGGTTACTAAAATCATCAGTTAATGCTACTGCCGAAACATACACTTTGCCTTTGCCGCTGGCATACCCTGCCCAAAAAGATTCGCGACCCGGCAGGGTCATTAGGTTTTGGACCTTTGAGGCAGAGGGAGCACTTAACGAATAATATTTTTTCACAACAGGCAAATCAGGATTTTGAGGGAAATCCTCGAAAATATTTTTAAATACCGGGTTCTGTAGGTTTATGCCATCTACTTTAACATTTGCAGTCGTTAATTGATCAGGATAGGCCGCTTGCATAGGCTCCAAAAATGAGCGGTAGCTGGTAAGGTCGGCGTCCGCCGCCGGGAAAACAAGCAATGTACCCCCTTTTTTAACATAGTTTTTTAGTTGTTGCGATAATCCGGTTGATATGGCATTTACATCACTTAAAACCACAAGTGGATAGCCGTTGAGCGAGGCGTAATCAACATTGCCATCAGGCACGCGTTTGGCATCAAAAAAGGTATCAGCAGCAAAAACGGCTTTTAGAAAAGGATTAGCAGAACCGCCATCAATAAGCAATACCGGCATCTGCTGTTCAACGTTAAACGAAAAGTAAAACTGGTTATCAAAAGTAACCGGGTTATCCTGCAGGCTTATCTGGGCACGCTGCCAGCCGGCTTGCAGCCCCGAAAATAAAAGCGTATCGTACTGTACCGACCTTGCATTTACCGTATAACTTCCCAATGCTTTTTGGGCACCATTAATCAACAGTTTAAGTGGAATTTTTTGAGCGATTTCGCCGGCATAATTGTGCAGCCGCACCACCAGTTTTTCACTTTCGCCGGGGCGATGGATGGCGCTTAATAATTGAACCGAATCAACCGCCACATTGGGCAGCGTGCTGGCTTTTAATTGTACCAGGCTTATGCGCAAACCTGTATCAGCCTTTACCTGCTGAGGTGTAGCCATGTTTTTTTGAAAATCAGAGATCACGTAAACCGACCGTATGGTGGCGCTGTTCATATCCAGCAAACTTTGCTGCCTGCTGATAATCTGTTGCAAAGTTCGGCTTTGCGCACTTATTTTAATCGTATCGACAGCGTCATTAAATTCATCGCGGCTTAACAAACGTTGATGCCGACCCTCAAAATCCTGCGTGAGCAGCTGGAAGCGATCGTTTATACTGTACGCAGATACTATTTCTTTTGCGCGGCGTTTGGCTTCATCAAGCAAAGTACCTTCGCTGTTAAGGGTTTGCATAGAGTATGAATTATCAATAAATATGCTTACGGCCTGTTGCTTACCCGCATTAGCAATATTGCGACCGGTAATATAAGGTTTCGCAAAAGCAAACACCAAAAAGGCTAAAGCCAACATGCGCGAAGCTAAAATTAAACGCGCCTTAAGGTTTCTGCGGGATGATTGTTGCTCCTGAATCTCCTTTAAAAACTGCACATTGCTAAAATAAACCCTCTGATACCTCCGAAAATTAAACAGATGGATCAGTATTGGTATAGCCAGGAAAAACAATGCAAAAAGAAACGCGGGATATAAAAAATGCATATTCAGGCAGTAGAAGTCTGCTATAAATTTACGGAAAATATATAAAAATATTGTAATGTCCACTGGTATATGTGCATTAAATACTTTTCTTCTTTAGCGCAATATATGTCCTAAGTTTTATGCTGCATGTATCGCCAAAACAAATTCCTGATCCCTAGCTTTAGTTAATAAAGACTTAAATATGGTAAAGTGGCATATTGGCTGTTCGGGATTTCATTATAAGGATTGGAAGGGGCCATTTTATCCGATCGATCTTCCGCAACGCAAATGGTTTGATTTTTATTGCGAGCATTTTAACACGTTGGAACTTAATGTTACTTTCTACCGTTTTCCACAGCTTTCATTTCTTCAAAACTGGTATCAGAAAAGCCCGGCGGGTTTTCGTTTTTCAGTAAAAGCGCCACGTGCAATTACCCATTATAAAAAATTTAATGATACTACAGATGTGATCACCGACTTTTACGATACTATAAACAACGGTTTACAGGAAAAGTTAGGGCCGGTTTTATTCCAGTTGCCGCCCAGCTACAGTTATGACACTGAAAAATTGGAACATATTATAAGCAGTTTAAACCCCACCTTTAAAAATGTAGTGGAGTTTAGACACGTAAGCTGGTGGCGGAATGATGTTTATAAAGAATTAGCCAAACACGACATTGCCTTTTGTGGAATGAGCCACCCAAGCCTACCGGATGATGTGATTGAAAACACCAATACGGTTTATTATCGCTTTCATGGTGCGCCTGATCTTTATCGGTCGCGCTACAGTATCGCGTTTTTAAAACAGGTTGCAAACGCCATTAAAAACTGCGCAGGCACAACAGAAGCGTGGTGCTATTTTAATAATGATTATGATGCAATTGGCGTGATTAATGCCAAAGAGATGATAGGGTTAGTTGGGGATAATTTATCTCTTTTGTCTGAACCATGATTCACTTGATTTTGAGATTTGCCCGATCTCATGGCAATTCATTAATCCTATAAATCAAGGTTCAGACATGAGTTACAATTTCTTATTGCTCATCACTATGATGATGCTTTTTGTGTTTCTTTTTATGTTCTGTTGTAGTTGCTTTAGGTTTGCCCGTGGTTTCTGCCGGTTTTGCAACAGCTTTATCTATCTTTTGGGCGCTGTTTACGCTGGTTGAGTCTTTGCTTAGCTGTTTTACAGTAAACGTATTGTTGCGTAAACCGTATTGCAATAACCGTTTTTGACCCGTTGGTTTGGCGGCTTTAGTATCACCGTTGTAAATCGGAAACTCGCGCATCAGGATGCCTTCTTTGATATAAAAGTTATCATCGCCACGATAGCCCTGCTTTTGCGTTTTAGTTAGCTTGGGGAAGTCGAGCTTATTGGCTTTACCGTCGGTAAACTCAAAAGCATAAATATGGGTAAAATTGATAGTGTCTTTGCCTTTCGCCTGTATCAGGATCTCGGGGTTACCATCAAGGTCCATGTCGGAATTATACACGTCAACAATAGCACCATCAAGGTCGCCGGTAGTTGTAGTAAACTTGGCACCAGCCGAATCTGAATGCAATATTTCAAATGCACCGGTGGCCGTTGATCCACGGCCCCAGCTTAAAATATCATAATCCTGCCCGGGCGAAACCTCTATCATTTTATGGTACCTGAAAGGGTCCATTATTACCGGTTTATTGCTAACAGTAGTAGTTACACTGGTAGGCTTTTCATCATTGCTGCAACCTGATACAAAGGCGCAGCCTATCAGCATAAATAAATAAAACCCAAAGTTCTTTTTCATTAAATAACTTAATTAAACATCATATCCGGCGATATTTCGCCTTTTGGTTTGTCTGGAATAGTCATAAACGCTTTTAAACTACCAGAATTGCCTGAATCAAAGTATTTTACGGTAATTTTATGATAACCTTTCAATAATGGTACCGATCCACCCTGCTCAAAAACGCCGTGCTTACCATCGTTATCAACAATTGGTTGATCATCTATTAATAATGATGATCCATTTGCCGATGAAAGTGAGAATCCATAAACCCCATCGGCATCAATACGAATAAAGCCGTAGTAAGTTACACCGAAGCCCTTTATATTTTTCTTAAAATCTGATGTATTAAAGCTTACAGCTATACCCGTATCGGTTACTGCCGCATTTTTAAGATCACTTAAGGCAGTAAACTGGCCAGTATACAATTGATATTTTAAGCCTTTAGCAGTTCCAGTGTAGTTTACAGCAGCCAATGGCGCTTTGTTATACACGGTGGTATGGATAATTTGGCTCACTTTGCCCGATGGCGTTACCACAATAGCTTTTAATTCGCGGTACTGATCCTGCGGAATATCATAGGTCATTGGCGTGCTGTATTCAATATCTGTTATGCCCGGATTGTAGCCATCTATAGTATAAAATATTTTTGCGCCCTTAACCGATGGCTTTAAATTAACAGATAACTGTGAGCCAAACATAATGGTATCCTTGCCGCCTATAACGGTTGGTACATGATAATCAAACTTGTTTTCATCCAGCCAGGCCAGATGTGATGGCAAACGGGTATTGGCAAAATCGTTATAGTTTTTATTTGCCAAAGGCGACCATGCAATTTCAGACAGTGCCAATATCCGCGGTAATATCATAAATTCAACCTTGGTTTCGGTAGGGATATACTCCGTCCATAAATTGGCTTGAACGCCTACAATATATTTTGCCTGATCGGCAGTCAAAACCGCAGGTACTGGATTATAGCTGTATATTTTAGTTAAAGGCTCATTACCACCGATACTTAAGGGTTCGTTTTGTTTGCTCTGTGCATGATCGATATAAAGGCCAGCGCTTCCGGGCGTCATAATTACGTTATGGTTTTGTTGTGCCGCGGCTATACCACCTGTTTCGCCTCTCCAACTCATCACTGTGGCATTTGGCGATAAGCCACCTTCCAATATCTCATCCCAACCAATAATACTGCGTCCTTTGGCGTTAACAAATTTCTCCATGCGTTGTATAAAGTAACTTTGCAGTTTATCTTCCTTGCTTGATGCCTGATCATCCTTTAACCCTAATTTTTTGATCAGCTTTTGGCAGAATTCCGACTTTTTCCAAACATCCTTTGGTGCTTCGTCGCCACCTACGTGAATGTATTTACTGGGGAAAAGGTCCATTACCTCTGTTAAAACATCTTGCAAAAAGTTAAATGTTTTGTCGGACGGGCAATAAATATCATGAAAAACACCCCATGTTTGAGCCACGTTATAAGTGAGTGACGGGTCGCAGCTTAGCTCAGGATAAGCAGCCAACGCAGCTTCTGAGTGACCCGGCATTTCAATTTCGGGAATAACTGTGATATACCTATCGGCGGCGTACTTAACCACCTCGCGAATTTGATCCTGTGTATAATAGCCACCTTCTGGCGTATTATCAAACTGTTGTGGCGTACGATCGTGGTAATTACCGATAACGGTTTGTGCACGCTGACTGCCAATTTGAGTAAGCTTTGGATATTTTTTTATTTCGATGCGCCAGCCCTGATCATCTGTTAAATGCCAGTGGAAGGTATTGAGCTTGTAAAAAGCAATCAGATCTATATATTTTTTAACAAACTCTACCGAAAAAAAGTGACGGCACACATCCAGCATCAGGCCACGATAAGCAAAACGCGGGTAATCTTCAATTTGCACACAAGGCAAATTGGCTACAGCCGTTCTTTCAGCCGGGATCAATTGTATCAACGTTTGTATGCCGTAAAAAAGACCTGCTCCCCTGCCTGCTATAATTATCTGCTGCGGAGTTATGGTTAAGCGATATCCTTCAGGGGGTAAGCCATCGGTACCTGCTGATGTAAGTACGATACTATTAGGCGTGCCGGCTCCGGTGCTTTGCTTAAGTTGCACACGCAGCATGGCTTTATTTTGTAAATAATCAGTAAAAAAAACAACAGCTTTGTTGGTTACAGTATCGGCCAATATTACGGTCTGCTGACTTAATACAAAATTGCCGCTTGCTTTTTTAACTGAAACAGGGGCTGGTATAACGCCCATGTTTGGATCGATGTCCTGCGCATTTGCCGCAGCGCTTGCAGTAGCTATGAAAATACATAGCAAGTAAAATATCTTTTTATGCATACAATAAAGTAAGTCTGTTAATTACAAGGTGGTGAAGTTAACAGATTTTGAAAAAAAACAAGCTTTTACTGATGTAAAAAATCTGTATCGAAAAAACGATTAGGAGTTTGGAGGGATGCGTCATTTAGAACAATTCTACAATACGAAAGGCCGCCCTTATGGGGACGGCCTTTGTATTATTTTTTAGTTTCTTTTGCGGCTGGTTCTGCAGCAGTTTCTGCGGGTTTAACCTTTTTATGATCGTGGGGTCTTTTTTTGCCATACGACCCAATTGTTATTTTGCCTTTACGTGTCTTTTTATCGCCTTTTCCCATAATAGTAATACTTAATTATAAGTTATTTCTATTAACACAATTCACCGTCTGTATTGTTTGAGGCAGCTGATCTTTTTGTCTGAATCAGAATTTTCAGAATTAGAGAATTTACAGAATCTCACTTGCTATCCCCAAACTGCAAACTGCCTACTAAAAGCCGCAAACTAAATTACGCGGTAACCACGTGCTCTTTAGCAGCCAGATAACGTTCAGCATCAATTGCGGCCATACAACCACTGCCGGCAGCAGTTACTGCCTGGCGATAAATGTGATCCTGGGCATCGCCGCAACAAAATACGCCTTCAATATTGGTTGTGGTTGATCCGGGAGTGGTTTTAATATATCCGGTTTCGTCCATGTGGATCCAGCCTTTAAAAATATCTGTATTGGGGTGATGACCAATTGCGACAAAAAATCCGGTTACGTCCAACGTTTTTTCTTCGTTGGTTATATTATTGGTTACAGTTACACCTGTTACGCTTTGACCATCGCCAACAATCTCTTTGGTTTCGGTATTATATAATATTTCGATGTTTGGGGTATTCAGTACTCTGTGCACCATTGCCTTTGACGCCCTGAATTCATCACGACGGACAATCATAAACACTTTGCGGCACAATTTAGCCAGGTAAGTGGCTTCCTCGGCTGCAGTATCTCCCGCTCCAACAATGGCAACGTCGTGTCCTTTGAAAAAGAATCCGTCACACACAGCACAGGCCGAAACGCCAAAGCCACTATATTTTTGTTCAGAATCCAATCCCAACCATTTGGCAGATGCGCCCGTTGAAATAATAACGGTATCGGCAGTTATGGTTTTGCTGTCATCAACAACAACTTTATGTGGTAAGCTCGAGAAATCAACGGAGCTAACATATCCAAAACGGATGTCTGTGCCCAGTCGTTCTGCTTGTTTGCGGAAATTCTCCATCATCTCGGGGCCTGTTATACCATCAGGATAGCCAGGATAATTCTCTACCTCGGTAGTCTGGGTAAGCTGGCCACCGGCTAACAAACCTGTATACATTACCGGTTTTAAATCAGCACGGGAAGCATAAATAGCAGCGGTATATCCCGCAGGACCTGAGCCTATGATAAGGCATTTTACGTGTTCAATATTTTCAGACATCAGTGTTTTAAAATTGAGAAGCAAATTTAGCAAAAGGACTGTGATTATTGGTCAATTGGTAGTAAACTTCTGTTGGAGAGATTAAAGGGGAGATTAGTTAGGTTAGAGAGTCTTGAAAACAGCAACAAAAAGCAGCTAATCTCCAATCATTTTACCGTGACTTTAACACGTTTATAAAATAACCACCTTAATTTACTAATCATCAATGGATTTGGAAAGGATGTAAAAAATATTGACCAATAACTCCTAAAATAAAGACCAAACCCAATATCATTAACACAGGACCTAATGACTTCGTACGTGTGTCATCAATAACAAACTTCTTACTATCGCTCGAATCATAGATTATATTAACACTTTCTCCAATTTCGTAAGAAGATGGGGAACTACCAATACCATAACGTTCAGTTACCCATTCATTTTCTTTGGTTGTAAATCTAATTATAGGATAATAAGTTGTGTTTCCATCTCTTTGGAAATACTCATTTTCTATATCAAAGACGACCCCTTCAGCTCTAGTCCCTAATTTTATAAGGTCTTTGTATTCATTAAGTTTATAACTACCAAAAACTATCATTGCTATTCCAATAAGAATAATGATGAGCAGGTCCAAGTTTTCATTTGTCATGATAAGATTTTGGGATAAATATAATATGAAATTCAATTAATTTATAAATTCCATTATTTCTGTTTTAGAGATCATTTGTTGGTTTAAATATTCTCATGATTTTTCTTTGAATTTCTATCTGCGCATTTGAAATCTGCACATTTGCACATTATCCTTTTGTCTGAACGATGATTTTTAGGATTAAAAGATTTCCTTGATTTTTCTTTTCCGATAACCTTTATCACCAAACTAGGTCTGTATTATCCCCACATTAAAAGCCTTTTCAATGGGTGCATGGTTGGCTGCTTCTATACCCATGGATATTACTTTACGGGTTTCCAGCGGATCAATAATACCATCAACCCAAAGCCTTGCAGCGGCATAGTAAGGAGTAGTTTGCTCGTTATAACGATCAGTGGTTTGTTTTAGCAGTTCGGCTTCTTTTTTGGCATTCACCTCTTCGCCCTTCGCCTTTAGTGCTGCCGCTTGTATTTGCACCAGTGTTTTGGCGGCCGATACACCACCCATTACCGCAATTTTGGCCGATGGCCACGCGTAAATCAATCGTGGATCATAAGCTTTGCCACACATAGCGTAGTTGCCTGCACCGTACGAGTTGCCTATTACAATGGTAAATTTAGGCACCACGGAATTGGCAACTGCGTTTACCATTTTGGCACCATCTTTTATAATGCCCCCATGTTCGGCCCGGCTGCCCACCATAAAGCCGGTTACATCCTGTAGAAACACAAGGGGGACTTTCTTTTGGTTACAGTTCATGATGAAGCGTGTAGCCTTATCAGCCGAATCGGAATAGATTACCCCGCCAAATTGCATTTCGCCTTTTTTTGATTTAATTACCTTACGTTCATTGGCAACAATACCAACAGCCCAACCGTCAATACGCCCTAAACCGCAGATGATAGATTGCCCGTACCCCGCTTTGTATTCTTCAAACGCCGAATCATCGAGCAGTCGCAACACTATCTCCATCATATCATAAGCCTTCTCGCGGTTATCAGGCAACAGGCCATAAATATCTTTTTCATTTAGTTTGGGTGATATTGTTTTTATCCTGTCGAAACCAGCTTTGGCGAAATCTCCAACCATGCTCATAATATTCCGGATAGAATCAAGGCAAGCCTGATCATTGGGGTGCTTATAATCAGTAACGCCTGAGATTTCGCATTGGGTTGTAGCGCCCCCAAGCGTTTCATTATCCACATCCTCACCAATGGCTGATTTTACAAGGTACGATCCTGCCAGGAAAACAGAACCGGTACCCTCAACTATCATGGCTTCATCACTCATAATAGGCAAATAAGCCCCACCAGCAACACAAGAGCCCATAATAGCCGAAATCTGGATAATCCCCATACTGCTCATTATCGCATTATTGCGAAAGATGCGGCCAAAATGTTCTTTGTCCGGGAAGATCTCATCCTGCAAAGGCAAATAAACACCAGCCGAATCAACCAGGTAAATGATGGGCAAGCGGTTTTCCATGGCTATTTCCTGTGCCCTCAGGTTTTTTTTGGCAGTTATAGGAAACCATGCGCCAGCCTTTACGGTAGCGTCATTGGCCACCACCACACATTGCCTGCCTACCACATAACCAATACCGCATATTACCCCACCAGATGGACAACCGCCATGCTCTGCGTACATACCATCGCCTGCAAATGTGCCAACTTCCAGCCAGGGCTTATCTTTGTCAAGCAGGTAAGCTACCCGTTCGCGGGCCAGCATTTTGCCTTTTTCTTTTTGTTTGGCCGCAGCTTTTTCTCCACCACCCTGATAGATCTTTTTAAGCCGGGTGTTAGTTTCGTAAACAAGCTGTTTATTTATATCCTCGTTTTTATTGAAGTCGATGTCCATATATTGGTAGCGGTTAGAGATTGGAAATCAGCGCTTAGACTGATTGTATTCAAATATAACAATAGCTGTCAACGCTAATCTATTAATGATCAACAAAAAACCTGATGGTTAGTTGCTACATGGGCCGCCGTTTCGCCGCCGATATTGACTTCACAATTGTTTGGCCCTTAATTGACTTTTTAACAGGCTTCATTCTTTCAATAGAATTCTGGTAAGCCGCCTCAAGCAATTGTTTGATGTATTCTTCGGGGAAATCATTTTTTTCTTTTATTCTTATGTACCGATACAAGCTACCGTCACCTAAAAGTATCTTCTGTGGATCGTGAAGATCGACACCCCTGTTGAAGCCGAAGTTAACATGCTCATTAAAAACGGCTATGCTGCAAAACACATCGCTTGCTTTATCCGTTGGTGACCAGCCAAACGCTACCGCATTATAATTATCATAGATTAACTCATTGCTTTCGGGATATAAGGTCCAAACAAATTCGCGCAGCCATAAAGCAGCAGCTTTAACACTATCCGGATACGGAAATATAAATTTAATCAGATCGTTAATATTTTCTTTACCCATTATTTATTTATCAAAAAATAATAGCACTTTAGCTGATTATGTATCTTAACTTTTGAAGTTACCGTATAAACCCGAAAGAGTTGGTAATTTATTGAAATTATACGTTCTAAATTTAAACACCCCTTAATAATTTTTAGAAAACCACTTATATGAAGATAAGAACCCCTAAAACAATGGATGACCTGCTGATAAAAAAGCGGTATAAAGTTTTAGAAGTAGGCGGTGGCAACCACCCTGATAAAAGAGCACATGTGGTTGTTGATAAATACGTTGATGATAATACTCACCGCTCGGGCGATTTAGTAGTTTTAAAGAACCAAAAATTTTTACAAGCTGATGGTGAACACCTGCCTTTTAAAGACCATGAGTTTGATTATGTGATTTGCCGGCATGTATTGGAGCATGTGGACGACCCTATACAATTTGTTCATGAGCAGGCGCGGGTTGCAAAACGCGGATATATGGAAACCCCTTCATTATTGGGTGAATATATAGCACCAAAAGAATCGCATCGCTGGTTAATACAAGATATTGACAACAAGCTAATTGTGTATGACAAGGCCGTGATAGGGTTTAAACCCTGGATGGATTTTGGTGAAGTGTTTTTGTATTATCTACCCAAAACATCCATTGGCTTTAAAATATTAGAGCGCACACATGCAAGTATCCTCACCGTAAATTACGAATGGGAAGATGATATTGAAATATTGGTAAATCCACAGGATGAATATTATCTGAACTATTTTATTAAACCCTGGGACGAAAGTGTTTGCGACAAGCTACTCATCAAAAGAAGCTATAGCCGCGAAATAATGGCCACCATGGGTGCTATGTTTGATATTATGCGCACCGTTGCAAAAAGTAAATTACTTAAATAAAATAGTAGATAATTTAAACAGGTGTGGCTTCTAACTCTCTTTACCTATATCATCCATTTAAATTAAAACAAACCTAATGATTATTAAACTAACAGCGTGGTTGCGTAAATTAAGTTCAGCATTTAAACATCCACGGCATCCGATGCAATTGCAGCCAGTAAAGGTTAAAGCATTACATCACGCCAGTTTAAAGGGACATAGCAGCAATAAATAAGTTGTGTTATCTTCTGAACCATAACTTTGTCGATTTTAGCACCGTAACACAAACTAACGATGCTCTAACCGGAAGTATTACAGTTCAAATATTTATAAAACTATATATATATATCATTATTTAGCAGGTTATATCTACCTCACCAAAATGAAACGTGCCTTAATATTCGACCTCGATAATACTATATACCCTGTAAGTTCAATTGCTGATTATCTTTTTACCCGATTATTTGCCATGCTTGAAGAGCATGCTGAAAGTATCAATTATGACGATCTTTTAAACGCAAAAGATGAGCTAATGCGTCGCCCCTACCATTTGGTTGCTGAAAAATATAACTTTAGCGATGAGCTTAAAAACAAAGGAAACTCCCTACTCAATAATCTAAGCTACGATTTACCCATGCAGGCCTTTGATGAATACCATTTAATAAAATCAACCGGACTTGAAAACTTTCTGGTAACCACAGGTTTTACCAAATTACAATGGAGTAAGATAAAAATGCTTGGTATTGAAGCAGATTTTAAGGAGATCCATATTGTAGATCCCGAAAAATCAAAACAAACTAAAAAGGATATTTTTGCTGATATTATGAAAAGACACCAATATCAACCTGTTGATGTTTTGGTTATTGGAGATGACCCTGAGTCGGAGATTAAGGCAGCCAATGACCTTGGTATTGACACTTTCCTGTTTGATCCTCACAGCAAACATCCTGATGCATTAGTTACTTATAGAGCAGATAAGTTAAAGGAAGTGTTAGCGGTGTTATCCTGATGGGTTATTCATTAATACTTTTACCGTAACGAGCAATTGACCAACATGTCGCATAGTGTGCTCAGCAGCGTGAACATAAAGCCCCATGACGGTAGATGGCAATTTTGTTCTACCCACTCCCCTTATTTCCGTTAGTGTTGTTATATCGGTTTTTCGAAGTTGTTCAATAGCATCGTCGACCTGTTGATTAAATTTTGTTATCAGAGCAACCACTCGGATATTGGCATCACTTTTCCCTTCAGCTGCTAATTCATTTAATTGTTGCTGATTAAGCTGCTCTCCTTTGGCATAGGTAAAAAGTCTGTCAATAACTCCAGCCAGATGCTGCAAATGGAACGCCGGCGATGCTATACCGGCTGGTTTTTGCCACAATAATTCTTCTGGAAAAGCTTGCATTAACTCGGCAATCTCTTCGCGGGCTTGTAATAATGCATAAGCAACGGGCTGTAATAACACCGGCATATCGTCTAAAGGGCCGCGCAGCCAAACCTCGGGTTTATTACTCATAACTATTGTTTCTTTAACGAATCAAGCTTTGCTTTTACCTCGTCGTGGTTAAGCGTTTGGGGCAGGCTGTATATTTGTCTGACCCTTTCGCGGGTATTATCTGTCCACAACCAACTCGTCCATACCATAAACCAGGCCCATTGGGGTTGTGCTTTTAATATTTCTGGTTTGGGGAGTTCGCCTGTTTCGGTTAGCGCAATTGGTTTACCGTTTGCAAGCTTAAGCAGGGCTTCATAATCTTTTTGCTCATAGTCAAAATGATATACATCAGCACCCAATACGTCAACATAATTATCGCCGGGATAATAGTCCTTATAGTCATAAGCCTCATCAAATGGAATGTCTCTTAATCCGTTAGCTCCCCAAACCCAAATCAAATTATTTAAGTGGTGGTAATTGGTGAACCTGTCGTACATCATTCGCCACAACTTCGCTATCCCATTTTCGCCTTTTCTGTTACCCCACCAAAACCAAACACCGTTCATTTCGTGATATGGCCGCCACAAAACCGTCACACCTGCATATTTTAGTTGTTTAAGATACCCCGCAATTACATCAACTTGCGCAAGCCATTTTTTATTCAAATCAGAGCCGGGAGTTATCAATTCGTTCCAATCGGAGTCGCTCATTTTAGCAATTACATTTTTTGAAAACTCATATGGCGGATTATCCGTTGGCTTCCCTTCGTGCCACATCAACGTAATCAAATAGCCTTCGTGCGATTTCCTTATCGCCTCTTCAACTATCTGTGGCCCCAAATCTTTATCGCCCCAATTAATGAAATCGGTGCCCCAAATTGCGGGATATTTGCCTGTTATACCCTTAGCGCTATCGGCAAACACATTCATATCGCTATTATAGTTTTGCTGACCCGATAAAATGTATTTTCCTTTAATCTCATATAAAAACCCGAGTGTTTTTTTTACGCCTTTTGATGCATCGGGATTTACCGGAGCGTACTTTTGTGCTTCACTATGCAGATTAACAAAAAGTATAAAAGAAAATAAATAAAATGCTTTTATTGGCATACTATTAGCTTTAAAATATGAATGGATAATGAAAAGAATTAAAGGTATATTCTTCAAAATTAATAAAAATCTTACATCAACTTATAGTACTTAAACTGCTAAAAATTCTTATCTTTAATCTTCTGCTATTAACTATGATTAAACTTATTCCGGTAAAAAAATTTACTGTTTTCCCTTTAATATTTATCCTGTCAGCAGTTCTGCTTATTCTTATTTTTCAAGGCTGTAAACCTAAACGTTCTGAAATGGCCAAAGTGTTGTTTAAAAAAACACACAATAAGGTATTTCAGGAAGTAAACCCTGACAGTTTTGCCGTAGTTTTTAAGCAGGTTTTCAAACAGCAGCGGCCAAAATTAAAACATGCAGAATTTATAATTGATCATTATGCAAAGAATAACTATCAACCAGAATTTGTCCTGAATCATTTATATAACGGCGACCTATTAACAGTTACAGATTACCTTATGCATGCTAATGAGCATGGCCTGAAACAAGAGTTATTTCAAACAGATGATCTTAGCGCAATCGTCCATAAATTTATGGATAAAGACGGCATTAAAACTGTTAATGAGGCTTATCAGGATATGGCCTTACTTGAATTAACCGCCGCCAATTCGCTTATAAACTACAGCAATGATCTGGAGTACGGAGTTATTAATCCGAAGTATGTTTTCCAAAGGTATTTTATGGTCACCAAACGGCCAGACAGCGTTTCAATGATGGTAATTTTTCATATTAACAATATGAAAAATTACCTGGATAGCGTTCAGCCAAAAGACCCGCAGTATATTGCCCTGCAAAATGCTTTAAAGACAGAATTTACGGCCCCAGGTAAATCGCTGGAGGAAACCCAGCGGATATTATTGGTAAACATGGAGCGTTTAAGATGGCGAAATAAACCTGTTGACGACAAATATGTAATTGTAAATATTCCGGACTATGAATTAAATGTAATTGATAGCGGTAAATCTGTGTTAAAAATGAAGGTTTGCGTTGGTCAGGGTCGTAATATGGATAATGCCAATACCATTATGGCATATAACGATACGTGCAAAGATGATAAGCCATTTGAACATGAGACCCCATTGCTTAACAGTCTTATACATAGTGTTGAAGTGAACCCAATATGGAATATTCCGCGCAGTATTGCTAATAAAGAGATTATTGTTGAAGCTGCTAAAGATCGGTTTTATCTTGCAAATAAAAGTATAGATGTTTACCAAAACGGCAAACTGGTTGACAATCCGGAAAATATTGACTGGACAACTGTAACCAAACAAAACTCCACTTACGAGTTTAAGCAAAACCCGGGTCAAGATAATTCATTAGGAAAAATCAAGTTCCTATTTAATAATAACAGCAGCGTGTATTTACACGACACACCTGTGAAATGGGCATTTTATAAAAAGATGAGAGCTGTAAGTCATGGATGTGTACGATTGGGCGACCCGCAAGGACTTGCTTTGTCATTATTTGGGCGAGGCCCCAAATTTACAACTATCGCTGCTGATATGAAGGCGGATAACCCCGATCCGACGACGATATATCTATCTAAAAAAGTGCCTGTTTATATTACGTATGTTACTTGCTGGGCAGATGAAGATAATAACCTGCAATTCAGACAGGATGTTTATGGATTGGACATTGTGTTATATGACCATCTACAAAAATTCCTTGGCCCCGCGGCGAATTAATGGACACGCTGTATTAGTGGATAAAATCTACGCAGCGATTTCACAATAATGGTGGATTTTAACCGCTGAGCGCATTAAGAAGGCAGGGAGATTGCAGAGATAATTTTGAATTAACAGGGTCACGCTGTTAATATGAGTATCAAACAAACAGTCCCGACTTTACAAGGGCTATGATAAGCCTGCTCTGTAAAATCGGGATTGTTTCGTTCCACGATGACGCGTGGACTTTATGTTAAGTTTTTATTTAACTCCGACTATAAACTGGCGAAGTAATTATTTGAAGGATCATTCGCGATATAATTACCTGCTAATTCTTCGTTTAAATATTTTGATGAGTAGTGATTGCTATTACCATTAATAAACATCACCGTTTTATCTTTTATGGCATCAATAACCTGATCGGCAACTTCGGGAGCAACAGCAGGGCATCCATAACTGCGACCTAAACGACCTTCCTGGGCTAAATTATTTTCGCCAACATAATCCGCAGCATGAACCACAATAGCACGGGCGCGGGCGTGAGTGTTAAAACCAGCATCGATACCATCTAACCTCAATGAACGGCCGTTTTTACCGTAATAAACATCATCTGTTATATAAAAGCCCAGACTACTTTTGTGCGAATTTATTTTGTCAGAAAAATTGGTAGCCATATCTGCACCGCTTCCATGCCCATGAGCAACCCAGGTGTTAAGTATTAAGCTTTTATTAACCACATCAACAATCCACATTCTCTTTTCGTGACTTGATTTTGTATAATCAATAACCGTTAGAATTGAACAGTTTAGAGGTAACTTATTAGTTGATTTTAAATTAAGGAAACCGGTTATCGCTTTTTGAAATACAGCTTCTTCTAAGCCCGACTCTTGCAAATGTGCAGATTCATAAACGTTTGAAATATATTTTTCAAGATACTCTCTTGCCGTAAATGGCTTTCTGAATGAGGTGTTTCGCCTGTTTTTTTCTGCTGGCTTCCAACTAATTATAGTTACTGAAAGCAATAATAATAGGCAAAAAAAGCCTGTTAAATGTCTTTTCATTCTTCGAATCGGGTTTAATCAATAATAGTAATTAGTGATCTATTTTACGTAAAAAAAGGAACAAGGTTTCACTTTCTGTTGTAAAATTAAATCGGCTACAAAATTAGTGTTTTTAAGGTTATAATTATTAACTAATACAATATTATTAACGCTAGTTTAATTATAAATAAATCTACCAAATCAATATATTAAGATTAACTCCTAAAACGATTGTTTTATTATTTAATCCATTTAATTTTTTCTTCAAAAGGGATAGTTCTCTTGCCTTCAGGATACTCGTCGGTATAACCTAAGTATAAATTGCCCATTACAACATCCTCTTCTCCAAGCTGCAAAAAAGTTTTAAATGCAGGCTTTAGTGCCATACCTCCCGTACTCCATAACGAAGCTATATTAAGTGATGTTGCGCCAAGCAGTAAATTTTGAATGGCACAGGAAGCTGCTGCAACTTCTTCGAAAGCAGGAATTTTAGATAGGCTCCCCCGTTTCATCATCGTAATAATTACATGCGACGCTTTATCGCCCTGATGCATCAGGTTGTTATAAACCGCGGGAACAAAATTATCGCCCGTATTATTTTGTTTATACAACTCAGCGTGTTGTAAACAAAAGTTGGAAGGATTTTCATAAACTATAAAACGCCACGGCTCGGTATAACCATGAGTAGGCGCCCAATCAGCCAGTTCTAATAAAGCCTCTATTTGTTCGTTGGGTATCTTGTTACCATTCATGGCGACAGGTTTAATGCTGCGCCGGTTTTTAATTACGGTTGATATAATTGAAAATGTATTATCCATGCATATAAAGTAAAACGTCCCGATCAAAAGATCGGGACGCAAAAATAGAATATTTACTAAAACTACTGAATTATAAATAGTTAAAACTTAATCATCGTTAGTTTTAAATTTATTCCCTTAATAAATCTGTGGATATTTATGGGGGTTGGCTTCATTCATCATGCTGTAAACCGCTTCAATAACATCATCAACCGACGGTTTGGTAAAATAATCGCCATCAGAGCCATAAGGCGGCCTGTGATCTTTAGCAGAAAGCGTTCGTGGTTGTGCATCAAGTGAATAATAACCTTTTTGACCTTCAAGTACCCGTTGCAAAATATACGCCGAAGCTGCACCCGGAAGGTCCTCATCAACAATCAACAGCTTGTTGGTTTTCTTTAACGAGGTTCCGCAAACGTTATCTATATCAAATGGGTATAGTGTTTGAGGATCTATCACTTCAATATTAATACCCACACTTTCAAGCTCGGCTGCCGCTTCCATCACAATACGTAAAGTTGAGCCATAAGATATTACACTAATATCATTCCCTTGTTTCAATATTTCGGCCTTACCTAAGGGCACAGTAAACTCGCCCACATTAACAGGAAGTTTTTCTTTTAAACGATACCCATTTAGGCACTCAATAACCAGTGCCGGCTCATCGCCTTTTAACAGTACGTTGTACATACCTGCAGCCTGTGTCATGTCTCTGGGTACACAAATGTGCAACCCCCGCATTGAATTTAATATCATCCCAAGAGGTGAACCTGAGTGCCAGATCCCCTCTAAACGATGTCCGCGTGTGCGGATAATTAATGGCGCCTTTTGCCCGCCTTTTGTGCGATAGCTCAAGCTTGCAAGGTCATCACTTATAACGTTGATAGCATATAGCAGATAATCCATATATTGAATTTCTGCTATTGGCCTTAATCCGCGCATCGATAAGCCCATCCCCTGTCCTATTATAGTAGCTTCGCGAATCCCGGTATCTGTAACGCGTAAATCGCCATATTTACTTTGTAAACCTGCAAATCCCTGATTTACGTCGCCTATTGCTCCAACATCCTCGCCAAAAGCTACAATACTTTTATCCCGGGCAAAATTGGCATCAAAACAAGCGTTCAATATTTCCCGTCCGTCAATAAGTTTCGATTCCTGATCGTATATCGCTGCAACATGATCAACGTTTAAAGGTGAATTTTGCGTATCCGAAAATAGCTTAGAGTTATAGCGCTCTTTATTTTTGACATTTTCGGCGGTAAGCCAATCAATCAAAGCTTGTTTTTGCATCACATCTTCCTTAATGGTAAGACGTAAAGCTTTGCGTATAGCTGACATCACATCTTTGCGGCCAGGATCCACACATTCGCGAAGATTTGCTGTAATGGTCAATAACTCATCCTGTGCCGAAACAACTTGTGCCAATTTTTCAATTAAAACAGCGGCTTCGTTCAACTCAGCAAGGATGCTGTCGCACAATTCCGTCCATACTTTTCGCTGGCAATCACGTACATGTTTTTTTGCAGATGCTTCCAGTTCATCAACTTCTGCCTCTGTGGCAATTGCCGATGTAATAATCCATTTGCGCATCTGCAGTAAACAATCATGCTCATCCTCCCAGGCCAGACGATCTTTTGATTTATAACGTTCATGCGATCCTGAAGTGGAGTGCCCCTGGGGCTGCGTCATTTCCGTAACGTGTATTAAAACAGGTACATGTTCGTCGCGACAAAGGGTAATGGCTTTTTCATAAGTTTCGCAAAGGGCTACATAATCCCATCCACGTACCTTAAATATTTCGTAACCATTAGTATTGGCTTCGCGCTGAAAACCTTTCAATATTTCAGATATGTCCTCTTTAGTAGTTTGCAATTTAGCCGGAACTGAAATGGCATAGGCATCGTCCCAAACTGATATAGCCATAGGAACCTGCAACACACCCGCAGCATTAAAGGTTTCAAAAAACAAGCCTTCGGAAGTTGACCCATTACCAATAGTACCGAAAGCAACCTCATTGCCGTTTGCAGAAAAAGTGTCGAGATATTCGAGCTCTTTATTTTGACGGTATAACTTTGAGGCATAAGCAAGACCAAGCAAACGTGGCATGTGCCCGCTTGTAGTTGAAATATCTGAACCGCAGTTCATCGTTTCAGCCTGATTTACCCAACTTCCATCTGCATTTATAAACCGGGTAGCATAATGACAATTCATTTGCCTGCCGCCCGAGGCCGGGTCTTTTTCAACATCCGGATAAGCATACAGCTGTGCAAAAAATTCCAACAAATTGCTCATTCCTGTTGCAAACATAAAAGTTTGATCACGGTAATATCCCGAACGCCAATCGCCTTTTCTAAAAACTTTGGACATAGCCAGTTGAGCCACTTCCTTACCATCGCCAAATATCCCAAACTTGGCTTTGCCCGTAAGTACCTCCCTTCGACCAATCAAACTCGCTTGCCGACTTTCAAAGCCAACCCGGTAATCATCGATCACTATTTTCTTAAAATCATCAAAACTGAGCTCAGCTGTGTTAAACTTACCAGTAGCGTTCATTGCAGTTTCGGGCATATAAAATTTTGTTTAGGCGGTAAAATTATAAAATTCTATTCTGTATTTGGCAATTTAACATATAAAACATCCAGTTTTACGAATAGTTTTTTTATTACATTAAACCTTATATATTTGTACATATTAAACAAAAAATATGAAAAAGATATTATTAATATGTGCAGTAATTTTAGGCTTCGCCTTCACTGCATCGGCACAAGATAATCAAAAAGCCGAATTTAAATTCAACGAAGAAAAACACGATTTTGGTAAAATACCCCAGGGTACACCTGTTACCACCGTGTTTGAATTTACCAACATTGGCAAAGCGCCATTAATTTTAACAGAGGTAAGGCCCACATGTGGCTGTACTATAGCTGATTACACAAAAACACCTGTATTACCAGGCGATAAAGGTGCAATTAAAATTACGTACAATGCTGCTGTTGCTGCTCCTTTTAATAAAGTGATTGTGGTAACTTCAAACGCGGTAACACCACAAAAAAACCTGAATATTGTAGGCGAAGTAGTTGCGAAACCTGCGGGTAGCAAATAAATTTCACGGACTCGTATGTCCTTTGAAAAGGATATATGATTTTTAAATATTCTTAAAAAAGGCACAATTTTAGTGCCTTTTTTTATTATAATAAAATTTGTGTAGCCTACGGGAAATTAATAATTGTAAATAAACAACTCATTTTCTGACTTTAGGACTACTTTTAAATTACTAATTTTGCGGCATGCCAAAAATTTCGCACAAAGGGCAGCGAATGCCCGAATCGCCTATTCGTAAATTAACGCCTTATGCTGATAAGGCTAAGCTTGATGGTAAAAAAGTTTACCATTTAAACATCGGACAACCTGATATTGAAACACCAGCGGGCATGCTGGATGCAATAAAAAATATTGATTTTAAAGTTTGGGCTTATACACCATCGGAAGGCACGTTGTCGTATCGTAAAAAGCTAACCGAATACTATAATAAAATAGGTTATAACATAACCCCGGAAGATATTATTGTTACAACGGGTGGTTCAGAAGCAATAACGATCGCTATGATGGCCTGTTTGGATGCTGGTGACGAAATGATTATCCCGGAGCCATTTTATGCTAATTACAGTGGTTTTGCAAGCCAAAGCGATATTGTGATAAAGCCAATTCTTTCGTATATCGAAAATGGTTTTGCCTTGCCGCCTATCGCCGAATTTGAAAAGCTGATTACGTCGAAAACTAAGGCAATATTTATTTGCAGCCCCAACAATCCAACCGGTTATCTATATTCAACAGAAGAACTGGAGGCTTTAAAAACACTGGCGCTCAAATATGATCTTTATCTATTTTCTGATGAGGCTTATCGCGAATTTTGTTATGATGGAGAATCTTTCAGCTCATTGATGCATTTAGACGGGCTCGGCGAAAATGTAATAATGATGGATACAGTAAGCAAGCGTTACAGTGCCTGCGGAGCCAGACTAGGTTGCCTGATCACCAAAAACAAAAACGTTATAGCCACCGCTTTAAAATTCGCACAGGCAAGGTTAAGCCCGGGCATGGTTGAACAAATTGCCGGTATAGCTGCAGTTGATACACCGGATGCTTATTTTGAAGCGGTAAATAAAGAGTACACCAACCGCCGTAATACTTTAGTAAGTGCACTAAACAAAATGGAGGGTGTATATTGCCCTAACCCAGGCGGTGCATTTTACGTAGTTGCCAGATTACCAATTGACAACGCCGATAAGTTTTGCCAGTGGATACTTGAATCCTTTAGTTATAATAACGAAACCGTAATGATGGCACCCGCTACCGGATTTTACAGCACTCCCGGTGCCGGATTTAATGAAGTACGTATAGCCTATGTTTTAAATAATGGGGATATCATTAAAGCGATGGCTTGCCTCGAAAAAGCTTTAGAGGCTTACCCTGGAAGATTAGTTAGCACTCGGCAGTTTGCAATTGGCAGTGAAAGAGGCAAATAATCTTCATTAGTGGAGTAATAGGCATATAGTGCAAACATTACATTTTGAGGAAGCACAAACTGCAAACTTAATTGTATATTTGAAGGCTTATCAAAAGCTGCAAACTGCAAACCAAAAAATGGGGTCGACCGGAATTGACAGGATGGAGATAAGTAAGTAAGCATGCAGCGCGTTGGGTGAATTAGCGCTTAAATCTGAACGCTCAAACTTACAAACGGCGAAAATAACTACGCCTTAGCTGCCTAATTTAGAATTAGCATAGCTTTTGTCCCGCCGGTTTTCCGTTTCATCGGATCGGCATCAGGGGCATCGAAAGATGAAACTGGCCTGCTTAAGGTGTGCATAGCGGGTAAGATAAAGCACCTAAGGAAGACGGTACAGGCAAGCAACTGGCCTTCCCCTTCCCTACAATTAAACAGAAGCTAAGCATGTAGAAAGCTTACCTTATACCATGTTTGGACGAGGGTTCGAATCCCTCCGGCTCCACAAAGTTCAATGTTAAAACAGACTAAAAGCCTGCAAATCAAACGATTGCAGGCTTTTGTTTTTTAGTCAAATGGCTATATTATTCACCATTTCGCAATAAAAATATTCTATCCATAGATACCTTTCTTTCTTTGAATTTTGAGGTTGGAGAAATAAAGTTTGCATTTGCCCTGCATTTAAACCGAGGTGATATTTTGATTAATACAAAATTTGATAGAACTTTATTTAAAGGCGTACAAGAAGGTTTTAAAACAAGAAAACCCCTCATCG
>OLKV01000051.1_pt1 | contig 92819 bp, 54 predicted proteins | sample 1604391 | NCBI WGS metagenome assembly OLKV01 (sample SAMEA104055711, study PRJEB20765) | soil metagenome | isolation source: soil | reverse complement strand
GGCGATATTGGCTTGAATGTGTGGGTTGAACCCAACGGTGACCTTTGCTTTTTAATTGGGAAAACCGATGCCTGGGGTGCGGCCCGGGCTGGAGAAACAAACAATTGGATAAAAGATGGAGGCGTGTTAATGAAAATGGGGAAGGTGCGGATTTCTGTAAGTCCAAACCCGATTGCAACCCGCGACACTTTCTTCAGGCAAATATTAAAATTGAATAACAGCGAGATCTTGATTAAAGAAGGTACAGGCGACAATAGAGTTGAGCTCAGCGTTTGGGTGGATGCAAATCACCCAGTAATAAGGGTTGAATCAAAAAGCATAAAGCCGGTTGCTGTAAAAGTTACATTTGATAACTGGCGGGTAGGGAAGGGCGATACCATCTTACAAAAACAAACCAATAAAATTACCTGGTACCATCAAAACCCGGATTATGCCGACAAGCACCTGAAAGACTTTGTCTTTGGAGGAACAATTAAAGGGGATGGGCTTGCAAGCAGGAACGATACAACTATTGAAACAATTAAACCTGTTAATGATCAGCTAATTTCGATTTATCCATTAACTACAAAAGGACTTAACCCCGCGCAATGGCAAGCCCGACTGAAAGACAATATTACCCATATCGACGCTTTGCCGTTTGAGCAGACATGGCAGTCTCATCAGCAATGGTGGAATAAATTTTGGCACCGTAGCTGGATCTTCGTAAGTGGCGACGATGCTGCCAAAACAAGTACACAAGCATATATTTTACAACGTTATATTACCGCCTGCGCTGGCAGGGGGGCGTACCCTATTAAATTTAACGGTTCCATTTTTGTAGTAGACAACCCACAATATAGAGCTGACAATACAGCTCCGGCAAAATCTATAGATGCGGATTACCGTGAATGGGGAGGGCAATACTGGATGCAAAATACCCGTGCTATGTATTGGCCGCGCCTGGCCGCAGGTGATTTTGACGAAATGCTGCCGTTTTTTAAAATGTATCAGGATATACTGCCTGGGAATGAAGAGCTAGTAAAGAACTATTATCACCATGCTGGTGCTTATTTTCAGGAAACTTCACCTTTTTGGGGCGGTTTGCCATATATGGGGCCGGAGGTGAAAGAAAACTGGACCGGCCATTATTTTACTCCGATACTGGAGTTAAGCATGATGATGCTGGATTACTATGAGTATACCGGCAATAAAAAATTTGCCAGAGAAACGCTTTTGCCAATAGCAACAGCAGGCGTGGGATTTTTCGACAAGCATTTTGGCCGCGATGCTCAGGGTAAATTATTGCTGGATCCCGACAATTCCATTGAGATGTTTTGGAAAGCGCATGATCCTGCGCCTGATATTGCCGGTTTACGTGCAGTTGTAAGCCGGTTAATAGCCCTGCCGCCTGATTTAACCAATGAAAAATCAAGGGAAAACTGGAAAAGGTTTTATAATGAACTACCCGAACTTCCGGTTGGTAATAAAGAGGGTAAACAGGTATTGTTGCCTTATACCGGCCCGCAAACCGTTAAGGGACATAACCTGGAAAACCCGGAATTGTACGCGGTTTATCCATTCAGATTATATGGACTTGGCAAACCTGGCTTACAGTTGGCGATCAATACTTTTGATGTGCGTACATTTAAAGACAAGGGCTGCTGGATACAGGACCCAATACAGGCCGCCATGCTTGGTTTGGGGGATGTTGCCAAAACTTATGTGACTTTCAATTTCTCCCGCAAGGAGCCGACGCTTAAGTTTCCGGCATTTTGGGCTTCCGGACATGATTATGCGCCTGACCAGGACAATGGCGGTAATGGCGAAAATGGTTTGCAGAAAATGCTGATGCAAACCGACGGTAAAAAAATCATGCTGCTGCCTGCCTGGCCAAAAGAATGGGGTAATGTGGAATTTAAATTGAATGCGCCGTATAATACTACCGTTCAGGGTAAAGTTGTAAATGGTAAGCTTACGAATTTGTTAGTCACACCTGCATCGCGTTTAGCTGACGTAGTATATATGTCAAAATAATAAAACTAAACAAAGTTTATTCACTACAAAAGGCATGGTATATGGTACTGTGCCTTTTTGTAGTATAAGCGATGAGTATATAGCATACCTTAATATATAGAGTATGTATTTACAATTTAATCATTTTGTAATTCCGGAAACCATTTGATAGTATTTGCCAATATAGGCCGGTTGAAGACTCCGGTAATGGTTGTTTGTATTAGTATTTTTTGCTGAATTAATAGTTGATAGGAATATTTAACCGGCGAAAATGAATAATTAATAGTGAAGATTATGCTGTTTTAATATTGCAAATTCTCAGTTCGCCATTTATAGTACTAACTACGTGTTATTATTAATAAAAAAGTTAATATGCGGTTAATAAGCTTGGAAATTAATCATTTATTATACTTTTTTTAATCAACAGCTACTTATTTTACCCAAAGATACCAAAATCTATAAACCAATTTTTAACCTAATTTAAATGGAAATGAAAAGAATTTTATTTATCTTTTTCTTATTTATGTTCGTCGTAACTGCTAATAGTTACGCAGCATATTTTAAAAATGCTGTAACGAGCCCACCGCCAGTTACAATTACCGGACAAGTAAAAGATGCACAAGGCCAGCCAATGGCAGGAGTATCAGTAACAGTAAAAGGTACCAATAGTGGTACCCAGACCGACCGAAATGGTACGTTCCAATTACAGGCTCCGAGTGATGCCACCCTTTTATTCAATTTTATTGGTTATGCTGATTTGAGTATACCATTAAATGGACAAACCTCATTAAACGTTACAATGCAGGAAAGTGTAATCAGCTTGAAAGAAGTAGTAGCTGTTGGTTACGGCTCTCAGCGTAAGAACGATGTAACTGGCTCTACCAGTACAGTAACTTCCGCTGAAATTGCCAAGCGACCTTTAGAAAGAGTAGAGCAGGCGCTTCAAGGAACAACACCAGGTGTTGTAGTTGAGAGCAACAGCGGACAACCCGGCGCCGTATTGAGTGTAAGAATACGGGGAGCAAACTCTATCACAGGTTCAAACGAGCCTCTTTATGTAATTGATGGTTATATTGGAGGAAATATAGAATCAATTAATCCGGGCGACATTCAATCCATAGAAGTATTAAAGGATGCATCAGCTACAGCCATTTATGGTTCCAGAGGATCAAATGGAGTTGTTTTAGTTACTACAAAAACCGGAAAGCCGGGAAAAGCAAAAATTGATTTTAATGCATGGTTTAGTAAAGCGAGTGTTGCTAAAGAACTGGATTTGATGGATGCTTATGATTTTGCCAGAACAGTGAATTCGCAATTCGCAGCTACAGGCGGGGCTCCGGCTTTTAGTGATTCACAACTTCAGGCATTTCAATCTAATCCGGGAACCGATTGGCAAAAAGAATTACAACAAAAGCCCTGGATAAGAAATTATCAGGTTGATGTATCAGGTGGTTCTCCGGATGTAAACTATTTTATATCATTTGATCATCTTGATCAGCCAGGCCTTATTTTAAACCAATGGTATAAACGATCAACATTAAGAGCAAATGTTGGTATAAAATTAAATGACAAAATGGATGTTAAGGTTTATTTAACAACCTTATTGCCTCAAAGCCGCAACAACTCCTACGCTGGCGATATAACAGATCCTTTTGCACAAGCTTACCAATGGGATCCTACCGTACCGGTAAGAGATGCAAATGGGAACTATATTTTAAAGTCACAGTATGCTTCAAATCAAATCAATCCGGTAGCACAAGCTAATAATCAAGAGGTTGATAACAGTACCACAAATATCACAGGTACCGGCATATTTACCTATCATATTTTGAAAGGTCTTACCTTTACCTCAAATGATACCTACGAAACTCAATCGCAATTAGGCGAAACGCTTTACGGGCCGCAAACCAGTCTTGGAGCGGTTGGTGCTGATTATGCTTCTGCAAATAATAGTCAGTACAAATCATATCAAAGCAGTAACTTTTTTACTTATAATAAATCTATAAAAGATCATTCATTTACGGTTACAGCTTTATACGAGCTTAAAAGCTCACAGAATACTTATCAAAATGCACAGTCTAAAAACCTTTCGACTTATGCCCTCGGATATTACAATTTAGGCCTTGGTGCCACCCAGCTTACAACATCCGGATATTGGGAGGATGCTTTAGTGTCTTATATGGGTAGAGTTAACTATTCATATAAGGATAAATATCTTTTAACAGCGAGTGTTCGTACAGATGGTTCTTCACACCTAACGCAGAAGTATAGTACATTTCCTTCTGTTGCAGTTGGATGGAACATTGCCAAAGAAGATTTCCTTGCAGACGGAAAAATATTTTCGGATCTGAAATTACGTGCGAGTTACGGAAAAACAGGCAATCAGGCTGTGGGGCCTTATTCTACAATCCCCCAGATAAGCAGTGGCGGCCCGGCTTACTACTATGATGGAGTAACACCTACGGTATCTACACCACTTGGTTCACCAGTTTCGAGCACATTGAAATGGGAAACAACCACCACTACAGATCTCGGAATTGATGCGTCATTTTTGCAAGGTAGATTAGTTTTTACAGCAGATGCTTATAAAAAAGAGATCACAAATTTACTTTATAATTATCAGGCGCCATATTATTTGGGTGGTCAGAATTATCTGCGCAATATTGGAAGCGTAGAAAATAAAGGGATAGAGTTTTTATTGGGAGGTACACCTGTTGCAGGAAACAAAGTAAAATGGACAAGTAATTTTACTTTATCCTTTAACAATAATAAGGTGCTTAATTTAGGTGGCTTAGATAATGTTGTTGTAAATGGTATTGGCTCTGCACAAACTGGTGTTGCAATATTAAAGGTAGGTATGCCTTTAGGCGAGTTTTATGGCTATAAATTTCTGGGAACATGGAAAACAAGTGAGGCTGCTGAGGCTGCAACTTACGGCATGAAACCAGGAGACGCAAAGTATGCCGATTTAAACGGAGACCATAAATATACAGGAGCAGATTTAACCACTATAGGAAACGGAACTCCAAAATACTCGTATGGATTTATAAATGATGTAAGTTATGAACGCTTTACATTAAGTTTTATGTTCCAGGGAACACATGGAAATCAGATATATTCAGGTACCATTCCTTATACATTAGGCGGCTTGGGTGATGCAAGGAATGCGACTTCAACAACTGCTTTAAACATTTGGACGCCTACAAATCAAACTAATAATCCTACTTTCAGTAGCACTAATCAGAATTTTATAAATAGCAGCCGTTTTGTATACGATGCAAGTTATGTTAAACTTAAAAATCTATCGGTATCCTATAACCTCCCTTTAGATATTCTTAAGAGGGTTAAGATCGCCAAGCTTGAGTTATATGTAAGCGGGCAAAATGTATTCACTATTACCAAGTATCCTGGTTACGATCCTGAAGTTTCAAATGCAACAAATGCACTTACACAAGGACTGGAAACAGGAGTAATCCCTAATCCTAAAACTTTTACTTTAGGATTAAGAGCAACTTTATAATAAATTCTTGAATAAAAAACGAATTGTAAAAATTACAAAAATGAAAACAAAATATTATTTATTAATAGCGCTCTTTTTTTCGGTAATTGTTACCGGATGCGTAAAATTAACCGAAGACCCCAAGGCTAGTTTAACACCACAGACCTATTTTAAAACACAATCAGATCTTGATGCTTCCGTAGCGGCAATTTACCAGCAACTTAGCATTGACGGCGCGTGGGCATTTACAAGTAAAAGCACCTCTTATTTTGGGGCAGATGATCTAACTACGGATCCTGGTTTAAACAAAGAAGACTTTCGTGCATTTGATGAGCTAAACGGAAGCAGCTCAAACAGTAATATGGTTGCACAATGGCAAGGACCATGGACGGCTATTTATCAGGCTAATAACGTGCTTGCTAATTATCAGCAAGTAAACTCAACTGCTACATTAAAACAGCAATCTGCAGGGCAAGCTTATTTTTTACGGGCTTTGGGTTATTACTATCTTGTGAGAACGTTTGGACAGGTGCCTGTTATTGATAAACCTATTGACGTAAATTCAAGACCAGCCAGAAGTGCGGTAAATGATGTATATGCGTTGATAGTAAGCGATTTGAAAATTGCCAAACACCTTTTACCAGTTTCATTTCCCGGACAGCCGGGGAAAGCCAATCAAATGGCAGCCAGATCTCTTTTAGCTGATGTATACCTTACAATGGCTGGCTGGCCGTTAAAAAATACCACTACTTATGCATTGGCAGCAACCGAAGCTGATTCAGTAATTCAGGCAGGGAATTATTCACTGGTTTCTGATTATGGACAGGTTTTTACCACAAATAATAATTCTGAATCAATATTTGCTATTCAATTTAATGTAGGCGGCGGCTCACCTAACCGTACCTATGGATCATCAAGTGTGCCACTTGAAGAGGTAGGGGTTGACGGTTCAAGTGGTTGGGATGACTATTATCCGGAAATAAATTTTTTCCTGAATGCTCCGTCATGCACCAGAACGGATGAAACCTTTTATACAACAATTAAATTAAGGCAACCTGATAATACATTTAAACTGGTTCCATGGAATTCAAATCAAACCCATGCCGGACATCCTTATTATAAAAAGTTTAGAGCCGGCCTTAATGGTGATGGTGTGAGTGAAACAGCTACCAGCATACTTTCTATTAACCCAAGTACAAACAAAACAACTGATATCATCCGTTACCCACTCGTTCTGTTAGATTATGCTGAAGCATCTGCAATGGCAGGTGGTGGGCCAACAGCTGCAAGTTATAGTGCTATAAATTTGGTTAGACAGCGAGCCGGACTTCCTGCTTTAACACCAGGTTTATCGGCACCAGATTTTCAGAGCGCAGTGGTTACAGAGAGAGGATATGAGTTTGCAGGAGAATTTGGAATTCGTTGGTTTGATATTGTTCGTCTTCAATTGCTTCCTCAGGTTATTGCAGCCAGAAGTAGCAGCGAGAACCCTATAAACACGGTTGGCGATTTAAGTACAAGATATTTAGCGCCTATCCCAATAAATGAGATGTATAGAAATCCAGCCTGGCAACAAAATCCCGGTTATTAATTTCTTAAATTAGATGTACTTTGTATTTAAATAAGTGAAGGATTAATTTATGGTAAATAAAACAACATCCTCATCAAAAAAACCATCTAAAAAAAGGATTATTTTATTCAAAGGGATCAGTATTATACTGGTCCCTTTACTTATTTTATTTTTAGTTGAATCGGGTTTAAGAATATTCAAATATGGAAACAACTTAAGCTTGTTTATTGATTACAAAGGCGACAAAAATTATCTTGTATTCAATCCTGATGCATCAAAAAAGTATTTTATTGACCAGCAAATAGCTACAAAAGGAAACAATGAGATATTTAAAAAGAAAAAAGGCGACAGCACTATAAGAATATTCATACTTGGCGAATCAACAACTATAGGTTATCCTTATTTTCATAATGGTTCTTTTCACCGTTGGCTCCAATATCGTTTATCACATACATATCCTAATAAAAATTTTGAAGTAATTAATCTCTCCTTAACAGCTGTTAATTCCTATACCGTATTGGGTTTTGCTAAAGAGGTGGTAAATTATGAGCCGGATGCAGTATTAATTTACACGGGCCATAATGAATATTATGGCGCACTTGGGGCCGCGTCAACCCAAACATTGGGCAGCAATTCCGGGGTTATAAATTTCATCATAAGTCTTCGTGATTTAAGGTTATCACAGCTCATTATCAATATTTATGAAAACCTGCAAAAAAGTTTAGGGAGCCAGAATTCCAGATCAGGCGGCGATCGTATGCAGCTCATGGTTGCAAAACAAGAAATTCCGTTTCATTCTGATTTATACGAAAAAGGAGTGGTCCAATTCAGGAACAACATGGAGGCAATAATGGATTTATTTGGCAAACGGCATATACCACTTTTTGTAAGTAATTTGGTTAGTAATGAAAAAGACTTGAAACCATTTATAAGCTTTGAACCTGATAGTTTAAAATTATCAAAATTTAAAACCAATTTAAAGCTCGGCGAGAAAGCACTTGCGGATAAAGACTTGAATTCAGCGTTAGCTTATTTAAAAAAAGCTGATCAATTGTATAGCTCTAGTGCACTTTGCAATTTCTACCTGGGACAGCTTACGTATAAAAGTAGTGATTTTGCACATGCTAAGAAATATTTTTTAAAAGCTAAGGAACTCGATGGATTAAGGTTCAGGGCACCTGAAGAGTTCAATGAAATATTGCTCAGCGTGGCTGATAAATATCCCAATACACATTTGGTAGATACAAAGGCTGCATTTGAAAACAATGCCGACCATTATATTATAGGCAATGAATTAATAGTAGACCATGTTCACCCTGATTTAAAGGGTTATGCAATCATGTCAGATGTGTTTTATGAGGCCATTAAAAAATACCATGTCGTTCCGGAAAGTACCGGAAACGATTTGACATTTAAACAGCTATTAAAAAAAATGCCGCAGGATGTAGTTGATTCTTTAGCAGGGAATTTCAGAGTACTTAATCTCAAAAAAAGGTGGCCGTACAATGATCCGCACGCCATGGATGCTATTAAAATAGAATCTAAAGAAGATACGCTGGCATATATGCTTGTTTTTAAGAATATAGCATGGAACAACATAATGGACAATTTATATGGATACTATTTAAATAATAATGAACTTTTAAAAGCAAGAAATGTGCTCGAAAATTTATCACTTGAATATCCCCAGGATGCTGATCTGTATGAGCGTATTGCAATGCTAAGCGGCGAACTTAAGGATGATGAAAACACGGCGTTTTATTTTAAAAAATCATTTAACCTGGCTCCAACGTTTAATAAAGCACGTTATTTATTTGTGACTTATTTAAAAATGGACAAGCCTGCTGACGCTATTACCTATATTAATTATGCCATCAGCAATAATTCATCAGGCTTTAACATCGATCCGGTTAAAAGCAACACCGAACAAATTATACAATTGCAACAACCATATTTAAGCGATACAACAAATGTTCCTGTTTTGTTGCGGATAGCAACTTTATGGTCGCGAATGGGGAATAAAGACGGTGAAATAAAGTATGCACAAAAGATATTAAGGATTGACCCTAAAAATAAGATGGCGCTATCGATGGTTACACAAAGTAAAAACGCGCAAAGCAAATGACACAGGCCGGGAAGTTTTCATCCACTATCACCAAAAAGCAATGCATAGAGTTTGGCCAGGTTGCAACCTTGGCTGTTTTATTTTTTGCATTGCGCTATAAGTATGATCATTTGGTTGCAGCGTCATTTGTGCTGATACTTGTTACGATTATTGTACCAATTATTTTTTACCCTTTTGCTGTTGTTTGGTTCCGCTTGTCTGAACTATTAAGTACGGTAAGTCAGGCAATTGTATTCACAATAATATTTTTTTTGATTGTAACCCCCGTAGGATTAATAAGAAGGCTTTTAGGAAAGGATAGTATGCGATTAAAACTATTCAAAAAAAGCAAGCAATCTGTAATGATTAACAGAGCCCATTTATATACAGAATCCGATTTTTTACATACATTTTAAGACGATGGAGTTTTTTGAAGAACTATTTCTTTTTTTAAAGACAAGGAAAAAATTTTGGTTAATTCCGCTTGTTGTGATTTTATTGTTATTTTCTATCCTGATTGTTTTAGCAAGTGTACCAGCATTAGCTCCCTTTATTTACACTTTATTTTAATCATCGGTGGCTATTGCAATACTCGGTATTTCGGCATTTTATCATGATAGTGCAGCTGCCCTTATTATTGATGGCGAAATAGTTGCTGCTGCTCAGGAAGAACGTTTTACAAGGAAAAAACATGATGCAGGCTATCCGGTAAATGCTATAAGGTATGTTTTGGAAGAAGGTGGCGTAGATTATGATGACCTTTCGGCCGTTGCATTTTACGATAAACCACTACTTAAATTTGAACGCATACTTGAAACATACCATGCTTTTGCCCCAAAAGGATTAGCAAGTTTTATTAAAGCAATGCCGTTGTGGATGAATGAAAAGCTTTTTATAAAAAAACTGATCCGTAAAAAAAACAGGCAATTCGGTAAAGCTAAATTGCCCATATTGTTCCCCGAGCATCATTTATCACATGCAGCCAGCGCCTATTATCCTTCTCCGTTTAATGATGCAGCTATTTTAACTATCGATGGGGTTGGCGAGTGGGCTACAACTACCATCAGTCACGGAAAAGCAAATCAAATTACCATATTAAAAGAACTCCAATTTCCGCATTCCGTGGGGCTGTTGTACAGCGCTTTTACTTATTACTTAGGCTTTAAAGTAAATAGTGGAGAATATAAAGTAATGGGATTGGCCCCCTATGGTAACCCTGATGCTGCTCAAACGGCTGAGTTTAAACAAAAGATATTGGATGAATTGGTTGATGTAAGAGAAGATGGTTCTATCATTCTTAATATGCATTTTTTTGATTTTGCTGCAAAATTAAGAATGACGAATAATAAAAAATGGGATAATTTATTGGGTATACCAAGGCGGCAGCCCGAATCTGAAATAACCCAGGCACATACGAATCTTGCACTTGCGATTCAGCAAGTAACTGAAGAGATAATAATAGCATTAGCCAGTACAGCACAAAAAATCACCGGCAGCAAAAATCTTGTTTTGGCTGGTGGGGTTGCTTTAAATTGCTTAGCTAACAGTAAAATAGTTAAGACAACGCTGTTTGAAAACGTATGGATCCAACCGGCCGCAGGAGATGCGGGAGGATCATTGGGTGCCGCTTATGCTGCTTATCACATTTGGGCTAAGGCAAAGAAAAAAACACCTGTTTTCCCCGATGCTATGAAAGGATCATACCTGGGCCCGCAATATGATGATAAGCATATTCAGCATTTGATTCGTAAATATGAAGCAGAATACACACATTTTAAAAGTTTCGATGAATTAACAGCAGTTGTAAGCCAAATAATTGCAGATGGAAAAGTAGTTGGCTGGTTTCAGGGTAGAATGGAATTTGGCCCCAGGGCGTTAGGTAACAGAAGTATACTTGGTGATCCAAGGAATCCGGCAATGCAAAAAATCATCAATGTAAAAATAAAGGCACGTGAAGAGTTCAGGCCATTTGCGCCAAGTGTTTTATTGGAAGATGTTGGCGATTATTTTAAAACAAATTCAAGCTCTCCCTACATGCTTTTTGTTGAATTACTAAAGGATGAGTTGCGAAAGGATAAACCTGCGAATTATTATGGGCTCGAACTGTATGATCGCTTATACCACATTCGGTCAGAAATACAAGCTGTTGTCCATGTTGATTATTCGGCCAGAATTCAAACTGTAAGTAAAGAAAGCAATCCCAAATTTTGGCAACTGATTAATAGTTTTAAAAAACTAACAGGTTGCAGTATTTTAATTAATACCTCATTTAATTTAAGGGGCGAACCAATTGTATGTACCCCACAGGATGCTTACCGGGGGTTTATGTATAGTGAAATGGATTACCTGGTAATAGGAGACTATTTATTCAACAAAACAGCACAAAAGTCACTGCCCGAAGAAGATGCAGAAAAAATGAGATTCTTGCCGGATTAGTTATCAGGATTCCATACGAATGCGTTTTTAAGCTGAAATACATAGTTTAAGTTTGCAGTTTTCAAAATACTGACTTATAAATCAATATCTATTTTTAAATTAATGGAATAGTGAACGTTATTAATGGTTTATTAATCATCGATTAAGAATTAAATGTTTTTTTGAGGATAATATTCAAATTCTTTATCTGGCTTATAGCCAATTTGGTTGATGTTATTGATTAGTTGATTTAAGTGCGTTCCTGGTGAGATTTAGGGACCGAAATACAAAGCCCTGTAAATATTTAATTTGCAGGGTTTTGTATTTTTGGCGGAGAGCAAGAGTTTACTTATAATCCAAATAGATATTTATTTCTCCGATTTTAAACGTTGTGCCCTGGCAAAAAAACTTTGCCTGCTTATTTGTTCCTCCACCTCGGCTATGGCTTTCATAATATTATTTTGGGTGTTGGTCAGTTCGGTAGCGGCAGCTTTAATGATCTCCCAAACCGGCAGCATACGGTCTACCAGTTCCTGGCCTTTGGCGGTTAGCTGAATAAGCCGTTTGCGCTCATCGGCCTTATCCTTTTTTGAACGGATAAGCTTTTCTTTTTCCAGTTCCTTTAACAGGCTAATGGTGGAAGGGTGGGTATAGCCAATTTCATTAGCAAGCTCCACTACACTTAAAACGGTTTTAAAATGCAAGGTATAAATAACGGGGAACCATTTGGGTTCAAAATCAATATTGTTGGCTTTGTAGATCAGCACCCCGTCTTTGCGCAACTGGTCGGCCAGACGCTGCAGCCGGGTCGAAATTGCTAAAATTCCCGATTCGTCAATAACGTTCATCCTTTGCGCTTTTGTTAATTGTTCAAGTGTAACTGATAAAAAATATTGTCGGCCCCCATCAACGGGAATGACTCTGGTAAATCCTGTTTGGCTAATTGCGTAAATCCATTTTTTTCGTAAAAACGATGTGCAGCCTTCAGCATATCTACCGTACCCAGGTATATGGCTGTAATATTGTTTTGTTTGCAATAAGCTATTAGTTCATCAAGCAAGCGCTGGGCAATGCCCAATTCTTTGCCCCGGTATTCCTTACGTACAAACATTTTGCGCAGGGCCCCGGCGTTGCCATCAATGGCAATCAGCGCTATTGTGCCCACCAACTGCCCATCATAATTTGCACCCCAGAAGTTCCCGCCCGTTTGGTGGTAGTTTGTTTCAATATCCAGCAAATCTGGCTGACCTTCCAGGGTTACCGGAACGTTGAACTCAATTTGTTGTATAGGCAAGATAATATCAATGATCTGGTTGCAATAGTTGTTATTTAAAGAAATAATTAAAGGTACAGCATTCATAACAATTTAATTTATGTACAAATATACGTAGTTGACTACGTAAAATGCAAATAGAAAATTATTTAAGTATGCATTTTTGCCTTTCCCCATAAATATTGTGCTTGATCTCAAGCTGCCCCAGCTGATCGGCAATAGGTATAAAATAAAAAACCCTCTAAATCAATGATTTAAAGGATTTTTGTATGTGGCAAATAATGAATTCTAAAAAGTCTACCAATGGCTGCTATTTTATGATTCTCAATTATGATCGACTACTTCCATCATATATCAGTATGTTTTTTGGATTAATTTTGATCCGGACTAAAGCGAAATATAAAAAGTCTTTTAGAATTTCAAGGAAAGACGTGATGATTTTATCTAAAATAAACTCTTCTTCTACCTATCATAGATGTATTGCTGATTTAGTAAAATTCGGATATATAACTTATGAGCCTTCATTCAACCATTATAAAGGAAGTAAAGTACAAATTTTGATAAAAATTTAGCCTGAATTTCAGGATCAAATATTATAGGCTCAGTTGCGTTGGTACACGATTCAGCTTTGGCCAGCATACCCGAATACAAATACAGGAGCCCGGATATTGAAATTGAGCGAAATAGCAGAAACATCATGGAGCTTGCATAAGACTTAATTCTCCATTTTTAAGTGCGCGCGATAAATCTTCTATAGAAGTGTTACTTATTTGTTACTTTTGAATGTGGTTAATTGTTAGATAGTTATAAATTCTATGCTGGGCATCTCCATTCAGAAAATTGGGCTTTAGGTTAGCTATAGAAAATGTAGAACGGTTAATCCTCCTGATTTATTTAATTTCTTTTTAAAGATTGCATAAACTGTAACGGCGCTTTCCCATATTCCTTTTTAAATGCTCTCGAAAAATTCGAACTGCTTTGAAGTCCAATTCTATCTGCAACTTCATTCATAGATATATCTTCGTGCGTCATAATCTGGATAGCTTTTTTTAATCGGATGGTTCTTATAAATTCCCCAACAGATTGATCGGATATGCTTTTAATTTTTTGATAAAGTTTTGTGCGGCTTATATATAAGTGCTTGCACAAAAAATCAACATCCAGATCCAGGTCCTGCATGTTATTTTCAATAACGTTTAAAAGTTTATTAAAAAACTCTTTGTCCTTTTCAGAATGTACAAGCTCGGTAGCTTCTGATAAATAATCATTGGTGTATTTCTGTTTAAGCTTTTCACTTTGTTCAAATATGTTATGAACGGTTAATAGTAAAAGATCAATGCTCAGTGGTTTGGCGAAATAGAAATCGGCTCCTGATTCCATTCCCTCAATTTTAGTATCTAAAGCGTCTTTGGCCGATAAAATAATAAACGGAATATGGCTTGTTTCGAACCGCTCCTTAATTAATTTACAAAGCTCAATGCCATTCATGCCGGGCATCATTACATCGCTGATAATTAAGTCTGGAATTTTTTCAGTTGCTATTTCAATTGCCGAATTTCCGTCTTCTGCTTCATAAATATGATAGTATTTCTCAAACGTTTGTTTCAAAAATATTCGTAACTCCTGGTTGTCATCAACAATTAAAATATGCTTGTTGGTCTTTGAACTCACTTCATGATTGTAGTTTTCGTCGTCGGGCAGTGGCGATAAAATTGAATTATCAATAACCTCAAGTTGCGACTCCAGTTCATACCCGGTAGTTGCTTTTTCTGATTGGCTGTAGTTTTCTTCGCCCCATGGAATCCCGATAATTATTTCTGTTCCTTTGTGTCGTTCGCTATAAACATAGATATCGCCTTTATGTAATTGTGTAAGGCTTTTAACCAATGCCAGTCCCACACCCGATCCCAGGTGATTTTTACTTATACGGTAGTACCTGTCAAAAATTCTCGTTATCGAATCACTTGAAATACCTATCCCGGAATCAGCTACACGGAAATAAATATATTTTTTTGCCCGATAACCTTCATTTAACAACTCAAATCCGGTATCAAAAGCGGATTTGAAATTTTCAAGATTGAAAGATATCTCAAACGATACCTGACCGCCAATATTGGTATATTTAAAAGAATTGTTTAAAAGGTTAAAGAGAATTTTTTCAAGAATCTGAATGTCAAAAAAATCGATTAGTGGCTCTTTACTGTTCGTATCTGTTTGGTTAATCAACTTAAAATTGATGTCCTTACCGATTGCCAGATTTTCAAATTCCAGTGTAAGGTCTTTACAGAATTGATTTATGTTTAATGGTTGTACCTGTAATTTTATAATGCTGTCAGCAACCTTTTTAAAATTCATTAGCTCACTAATTAAGTTGACTAGCCTTTTAGCATTTCTAAGCATCAATTGGTATGAATTATCCAAAACCGAGTTCTTGTTTTGACTGATCAAACTTTCCAGAGGTCCCAATATTAAAGTAAGCGGCGTGCGGAATTCGTGAGAAATGTTGGTGAAAAACATTAATTGCTGTTGATAGAGCTCTTCCCGCTGTTTATGCATTTCTTCCCGTTTCTTCTCATTAACCGCGTTAACTTCAATTTCTCTTTTTAGCCGGTACCATCGCGCCTGATAAATGTAGATGCCCGAGAGGCCCGATAACACCAATAAAAAATATATCAGCTTGGCGAAGCCCGATTTCCACCATGGTGGCGTAATGGTAATTCCTATTTGGGCTGTGCTACTACTCCAGACACCATCATTATTTGTTGCCTCAACTATAAATTTGTAGTCGCTATAATCAAGATTACTATAAGCAGCACCTGGGTTTTTTCCATCCGTATATTTCCAATCTTTATCAAAACCTATAAGTTTGTAACGATACTTGCATTTTAGAGGATTGGCGAAATGCATTGAGGAGAAAAATATCACAAAATTATTCTGCAAATAATCAATTGTTAAATTCTTGCAGTAACTAATGGCCTGGGGTATTGAATTTTTTGACGAATCAGAATTTCCGTAATAAGGTTTTTGATTATTAATTAAAATATCGGTAAAAATTGGTTTAGCCGCAATATTATTAGGTTTTATCTGGTCGGGATAAAAATAGTTAAGTCCGTTTATTCCTCCAAAATAAAGTCTTCCATCTGCTCCTTTATATGAAGATCCAACTTTAAAACTATTTCCCTGTAGCCCGTCATTTTTATCATACCGTATTAGTTTTCCTGTTACAGGGTTCAGGCATTCAAGTCCATTTCCACCCATCCATATTTTACCAGCATCATCAATTTCAAGGGCCTCAACATCGTTAAAAATACCGTAAGCTGCGGAATATGATTTGAAGCTATATGAATTATTTGGGGCTTGTAATGACAAACGATCAAGGCCACCTCCAATAGTTCCGATCCAATAAGTACTATCATTTTGTTTGTCAATTGGATACGTATAATTAGAACTTAAAGAATTAGGTTTTGGAGAAGCCTGGTAGTCAAAGGTCTTAAGGATATTTCCACTCTTATCAATTATCAGCCGTTTTAATCCATGGGTGCTGGAAATAAATAATTGCGGAATATTTTTATCGGCAAAAATAAAATAGCTCTCACCATAATATTTAACATGGTAATAATTTTGTTTATCCTTCCATATTACACCAAATTTGTCCTGATGATTGCCGAACCAAATATTTCCGAAGCAATCTTTTGCAAACGTATCCATTATATAAGTTGGAAATTTATCGTAACCGGCTGGTCTCCATAACTCTTTTCCATTTGGTTTTAAAATCTCAATACCTGCGCTGCTTCCTATCCATAAATTATGATCATTGTCCAGTGTTAATGATGTGATTACATCATTTTTCAACCTGACCGCCGAATTATAAGTATTATAATAAGTGAATTTTTGTGTTTTTAAATTGTAGAGATTTAGTCCGTTTGCAGTGGTCCCTATCCATAGATTTTCGCCATCTTGGAATATTGACCGGATATGGTTGCCAGCCAATGAATTTGGTACCTCCGGATTGTGCTGAAGCGTATAAAACAATTTTTCATTCAAATCGCAATAGTTTAGGCCGCCGCCAAAAGTACACACCCATAAACATTGCGAGCGATCAATAAACGCTTTGGTTAATGCGTCTGAATTTACACTGTGTTGCGAACTTTTATTGTTTATAATTTGAATAAGATTTAAGTTATGGTCAAGTCTTAATAAATTGGAGCCTGCATTTACCCAGTAATTCAGTTGGTTGTCTTCCAACAGGTCCTTTACAAATCCATTATCCGGGCTTGCAAACTGTTTAATAAATAGCAATGCTTTTTGGTTATTTGTGCTTTTTGAAGATTTAAGTTTGGCTGTTAAAAATACGTGGCTGCCGGCTGCCACTAAGAGGTTGTTTTTTTTATCAAAATAAACGTGCGAAAGATTCTGATCGGGAAGGCCTTCAATAATTATTCGCTCAAATTTCCGGTTTTCATTCAGTAGCCAAAGTCCTTTATTACTTGATAAATACAACACGCCTTTTTTATCGGGCACCATATCCGAAAATTGAACGCCCTCTGGTATGTTCAGGTTTTGTTCATCAAGTGTATTGTCTTTAATTACATATAGCCTTATTTTGTTTTGAGAAAGACCATATATTAAATTGCCGGCTGGTTTAAATAGTTTTTCAAAGGTAGGGGTTGGGTTTTTGATGCAACTTAAATCAATATATTTTTCTAATCTTGGGTTAAAGTATTGTAATCCACCTTCAGTGCCAAGCCATATATTGTCGTTTTCATCAGTGTAAATACAGCGTACCCTGTTTTTAAATGCATTATTTAAGGGCTGGTTATTGTTATAATACTTTTTTACAGTGTAACCATCAAACCTGTCAAGCCCAAAATAGGTAGCCACCCAAATATAGCCTTGTTTATCCTGGGCAATGTCATTTGCATCGGTATGTGACAAACCTTCATCAACAGTAATGTATTTAAATTTATAGGGATAGGCTTGCCCCAAAGTGGTTTTAGGACTTAAACAGGCAACTAAAATTAAAAAAAGTAACGCAGTGATATTATGATTCCTTTTTAACCGGGGGAGATATTTTCTTTTCATTTATTTTAATAGTATTCGGTTAATACTAAACATAGCAAGGCTGCGAGCTATCAAAGCCTTGTAGTTGTTATTTAATTTTAACAGGCATTCTTTAAACAGACGAATGCAACAATAATTGGTTCTTAATATGCAAATTGCTGTTCTTATCAGCCTTAAATATCTGATATATGATATCTGGCCAAAAATGACTTTATATGTTGAATAATTAATTATCTACATAACAAAATGCACATTATGTCAATAAAAATGAATGATTTGACAATCCCGCAAGTTAATTAATTAAGGTTCTTTGTGGCGAATGTTTATTAAGGCAAAAATTACGATTCATGTCAGTCTTGAATTTAATATGCCAATTAAAAGCCATAATTTATCTTATTTCATGAAAAAACTAATTCTTATTGCGTTGCTGTTTATTACAGCGGATTTATTTGGGCAACAAGTAAATGTAGTTAATGATCCTGTTGAATGGATTAATCCATTAATGGGTTCGGATTCTAAATTCGAATTATCCAATGGGAATACTTACCCATCTATAGCCTTACCCTGGGGCATGAATTTTTGGGTGCCGCAAACAGGCCGCATGGGCGATGGGTGGATTTATACTTATAGTGCCGATAAAATTCGTGGCTTTAAACAAACCCATCAACCCTCACCATGGATGAATGATTATGGTCAGTTTGCCATTATGCCGGCTACCAAACACTTAAAGGTTACAGAGGATGGCAGGGCAAGCTGGTTTTCGCATAAAGCTGAAATTGTAAAACCTTATTATTACAGCGTTTACCTGGCCGATCATGATGTAACTACTGAAATAACACCTACAGAACGTTCTGCGCAATTCCGGTTTACATTTCCAAAATGCGATAGCTCTTTTATAGTTATTGATGCTTTGGATAAAGCATCGTATGTTAAAATACTTCCTGATAAAAATGAAATAATAGGCTATTCCACCAAATATGTACGGGGCCCGCTGAAAAATTTTAAAAATTACTTTGTTATCTACGTCGACAAGCCATTTACATTATCACGAACCTATAGAGATTCAGTTTTAACCGATTCGCTCGAACTGCTTTCCAAACATTCCACAGCGGTGATTGGTTTTAAAACTGTAAAAGGCGAAAAAGTTCATCTTAGGGTTGCCTCTTCGTTCATTAGTTTTGAGCAAGCGGAACTAAACTTAAAAAGCGAGCAAGGGAATGATAGCTTTGATGTTACTAAACAAAAAGCGAAAGATACCTGGAATAAAACGCTAAATCATATAACGGTTTCAGGAGCTTCTGTTGATCAAATGCGCACTTTTTACTCGTGCCTCTACCGTATGCTGTTTTTTCCCAATAAACTGTATGAAATAAATGCACAAGGAAAGATAGTACATTGGAGCCCGTATACCGGCAATATTGAACCTGGATATATGTTTGCCGGTACCGGTTTTTGGGATACCTTCAGGGCGCTGTATCCTTTCCTCAATCTGGTTTATCCATCAATAGATAAAGAAATGCAGGAGGGGCTTATCAACGACTATAAAGAGGGTGGATGGTTGCCCGAATGGTCAAGCCCCGGCTATGCCGATATAATGATTGGTAATAATTCCGCATCGGTAGTGGCCGATGCCTATTTGAAGGGCATCCGCGGGTACAATATTGATACTTTATATCAGGCGTTGCTGCACGGTGCCAATAATCAGGGTCCGAACGCGACCGGGCGCAAGGGAGTTGAATATTATAATACATTAGGCTATGTACCCTATGACAAGATTGATCAAAGTGCCGCCCGGACTTTGGAATATGCCTATGACGACTTTTCAATTTATCAGTTAGGCAAGAAATTAAATCGCCCGGCCACTGAACTGGAAGTATATAAAAAACGGAGTATGAATTACAAAAACCTGTTCGATCCATCAACCAGACTAATGCGAGGTAAAAACAATGATGGATCTTTTCAATCGCCATTTTACCAATTCAGATGGGGCGGAGCCTTTACAGAGGGTAATAGCTGGCACTATACCTGGGCGGTTTTTCATGACATCCAGGGGCTGATTAATTTGATGGGGGGCAGGCAAAATTTTGTTGCCAAACTGGATTCGGTATTTACGTTGCCGCCTGATCTGGAATTGAAAAGTACAGATTGGGAATACCATGAAATGCGCGAAATGCAGGTTGCCAATATGGGGCAGTATGCTCATGGCAATCAGCCTATTCAGCACATGTTATATCTGTACAATTATGCCGGTGAGCCCTGGAAAACCCAATACTGGGTACGCGAAACAATGAAGAAACTATACGAAGCAACACCCGACGGGTACTGTGGCGACGAAGATAACGGACAAACATCGGCATGGTACGTATTCTCAGCTATGGGCTTTTATCCGGTATGCCCCACATGTGGACAGTATGTTTTAGGTACCCCACTGTTTAAAAAAATGACCCTGCATCTGGAAAACGGTAAGCAACTAGTTTTAAATGCGCCAAACAACAGCGAAACTAATAAATACATCAATAGTATTAACTTTAACGGAGCACCCTACAACAATAATTGGCTGGATCATGCAATGCTGCAAAAGGGGGGTGTTATTAACTTTAATATGTCTGCCCGGCCAAATAAACAGCGGGGCACTAAGCCATCAAATTCGCCGTACTCATTGTCAAATGAGAAATAAAACGTTTTTTTTAACTAATCAATTTTAACAAATATTATTATGGTAACGAGAATACTACCGGTGCTTATATTATCCTTTACCATTGGGATTGCCAAAGCACAAGATTGGCCTAATCTTAAAAAATATCAGGATGCAAACGCTATAATCCAGCCGCCCACTGTCGGAGAAAAGCGTGTAGTATACATGGGCGATTCCATTACTGATTTTTGGATAGATAAGGATTCGTCATTTTTTGCAAATAACCCTTATTTAGATCGGGGCATCAGCGGACAAACAACTGGGCAGATGTTGCTGCGCTTCCGTCAAGACGTGATTAATTTAAAGCCAAGTGTGGTAGTAATACTTGCCGGTATAAACGATATCGCCCAAAATAACGGGCCAGAAAAAATGGAAGATATATTCGGAAACATTGTTTCAATGGTTGAGCTGGCTAAAGTAAATCATATTAAAGTAGTGCTTTCATCAGTATTGCCTGCTTTTGCATTGGGATGGCGTCCGGCTATAGATCCGGTGCCAAAAGTTAAGGCACTTAATGAAATGTTAAAATCCTATGCTAATAAAAATGATATTACGTACCTTGATTATTTTACAGCTATGGCTGACGCAAGAAAGGGGTTGCCTGCGAATCTGTCGAAGGATGGAGTACACCCAAACCTGGAAGGTTATAAAATAATGGAGCCGCTTGCCGAAAAGGCGATTGACGAGGCCTTGAAAAGAAAATAATTTATTGGCAGTAACCCAACTTTTGATGCCTGTACAAATACAACACTTCTTCAGATTTTTAGCAGACATTTTTGCTGCTATCGGCTAATTTAAGCCACATGTTATTAAAAAAATGCTCGCTATTATGGCGAGCATTTACTCCTGCAAAAAAAAAATTGCAGATTCCCCAGTGCCGTCCGTCGGCAATTAATAGAGCAATTATATATAAACCATTATGCATTTGATATCTGTAGTTATCAGATGTATAATGGTTTATATCGATTATCTGATTTCGCTGTTATAAAAATCTATTTTCGCTTTTTTAAAAACCTGTTTGATTATTATTAAACTAAATTATTGATAATCAGATAAATAATATTAAATGAGTATGTATAATATGCACTTATTGTCAAAAAATATGCATGATTTGGCAACCTATCAGGTTAATTAAACAAGTTATTTGTATCAACCAATTAACGAATCAATGCAAACTCCTCCAGTTCATCGCGCATATAATAATGCCGTTTTGAAAACACGGAATTCAGCTTCGATTTAATCAATTAAAAACCAATTAACAACTTAAAAAGAGCCAATGAAATTAGAAATCCAATTAACAAAACCATCTCAATCTAAATTATTCTCTCATTATGTTTAATTAAAAGTTCAATTATGAAAAAGACTTTACTTGAAAAAATTCCTATTGTTAAAAAGTCCCGGTTTTATCTGGGCATTATTGCTCTTTTACTTATTTCAGATTTTAGCTTTGGTAGTACTTTAAACAGCATTTTAAATAAACACCCCCGTGCTGTTATTAATTATACAAATCAAAACGATTTAATTGTAAAAGGAAAAGTTACCGACATTATAACCGGCCAAAGTATGGTGGGTGTTAATGTAAAAATAAAAGGCTCATCAGCCGGAACTGTTACCGATGTAAATGGACGATTCTCTCTTTCGGCGGCAGAAAATGCCACTTTGGTAATTAGCTTCATCGGGTACGAATCAATTGAAATTCCTGTTAAAGGGAAAGCTGATTTTGAGATAAGGATGCAGCCAGCTAATAGAAATTTAAATGAAGTGGTAGTAATAGGATATGGTACGCAAAGGAAAACATCAACTACTGCTGCTGTATCAACTGTTAGCACCGCCGAGATAGCTCAAAAGCCGGTGGCCAACTTAACAAACGCTTTAATTGGCCGTGCTTCGGGCATAATTGCTACACAAGGTAGTGGCGAGCCGGGCTTCGATGGTTCCACTATCCAGATCAGGGGATTAGGGTCTATCGGAAATACAAGTGCTCTGCTTATTGTGGATGGCGTACCGCGCGATTTCAGCCGCCTTGATCCAAACTCAATAGCAACAATGACCGTATTAAAAGATGCCGCCGCTGTTGCGCCTTATGGTGTAGCAGGTGCAAATGGTGTTATTTTGGTAACTACAAAACAAGGCAGGTCAGGAAAAGCCCAGTTAACTTTTAATGGGTATGTAGGCTTTCAGAATCCCACCCGTTTGCCAACTTTTGCCAATTCGTATCAATATGCATTAATGCGTAATGAAGCTGGCGCGAACGATGCGCATGACCAGGGGCTCACTACTTATACTCCGTTCGCTAACCCTGCTCAGCTTGCACTATATCAAAATCATACCGATCCGGACATCTACTCTGATGGCCATCCTTTGCAGCAAATTATACAGCCCAACCGTTTAATCAATTATGACAATGTTACCCTATCAGGTGGTAATGATGATATTAAATATTTTGCCTCGGTTGGCTATACCCATCAGGACGGTATGTGGAGTACTACCTATCTGGACAGATATACCGGATCATTAAACCTTACCGCGAAAGCTACTAAATCAACCACCGTTGGATTATCCGTAAATAGCTATGTGGAAGATCAGCACTACCCGGCAACTGCCTCTGGAAGTATACTTGATCAGGCAATGCGACAGGCTCCTTACAGCCCGATATATTACAGTAATGGCTTATGGTCTGGCTATATAGGCCAGTCACTCATCGGTGAAATATATCATAGCGGTTATCAAACCAATCAAAATAATGTTCTTTACTCTCAGTTGTATATTGATCAAAAACTTCCTATCGAGGGTTTAAGTATAAAGGCGGTTATCAGTTATGACAGCGGCCCCGACGCCCTATTTCCAGGAAATCAAACGTCCTTCACCCGTAAGTATAGTACCCCAATACCCTTTTATAATGCAACGCAATCAGTAATAGGAGGGCCGGTTGTTTATTCTTCAAACACCCAGGGAAGTACAAAAGCGCAGTTTTATGAAGCTGATACACAGAATATTAGTTTAACCTACCAGGGAATACTAAATTATGCCAGAACATTTGGAAAAAGCGATGTTACCGGTTTATTGGTGGTTGAAGACAGAAATGTTAATTATCAAAACTTTAATGCAACAAAGATCAACTACAATCTGAATATTGATGAATTGAATTACGGGGGGCCTGCTCCCTCTGATGCAACAAATTCTGGTTATTCAAGTGGGGAAAAACAAATAGGATATGTTTACAGGCTGGGTTACTCTTATGATAAAAAATATTTATTTGAGGCTGCAGGCCGGTACGACGGTAGTTATCTGTTTGGGCCGGGACACAGGTTTGGGTTCTTTCCTGCTTTTTCAGCAGGCTGGCGCCTTTCGGAAGAAAAATTTATTAAGGATAATTTTACATGGATAGATAATTTAAAGCTTAGGGCATCATGGGGACAATCTGGTGCTTATCCCAGCTATGGAACAAATATCCAAACCTATCAATATCTAAGCCCATATAACGTTTATGGAAATTCTGCTGTAATTGGAGGCACCGCAACACAAGGTATCAATGAGGCACTACAGGGAAATCCGGAAATTACCTGGGAAAAATCCAATAAAACCGATGTTGGTTTTGAAACCTCATTGTGGGGTGGAGTACTTGGTGCGGAGGTTGACTATTTTTACGAAAAAAGGTCAAATATGCTCGTAGGTATTGGTAACGCACTGCCTGCTGAATACGGAATAGGGGTGGGCCTTGTTAATGGAGGCATCATGGAAAACCATGGCGTTGACCTAACCCTTACCAGCTTTAAACAGTTTTCTAATGATCTTAGACTGGACTTAAAGGGGACTTTTACCTTTGCCCAGAACAAATTATTGCAGATATACGAGAACAGTGCTACTTATGATAATCCAAACAGAAGACAAACAGGCCGGCCTTATAACGAACAATTTGGCTTAAAGGCTACCGGTTATTTTACCCCAGCGGACTTTGTTGACGCTAATGCCGCAGTACCAGTGCTTAAACCCGGTATAGCTGTACCGTCTTATGGTGCTGTGCATCCTGGCGATATCCAGTATTCAGATTTAAATCATGATGGGAGAATTGATGCAAATGATATTACAGATATTGGCCATCCCAGCACACCCTCAATTGTATACGGGCTGGAGCCGAGGTTGACATACAAGAATTTTGATGTTGACGTTCTGTTTCAAGGAACTGGTAATAGTGATTTATATGTTAATAATTATTTTGTATGGCCATTTCAGTCATCTGGTTCAGCAACAGAACTGGCTTATACCGACCACTGGACGCCAACGCATACCGATGCATTGTATCCAAGGCTAACAGGTACCCCTTCATCTAATAACACCCAGGAATCATCATGGTGGATAAGGAATACTGCCTATATCCGCATGAAAAGCTTTGAAGTAGGATATTCCTTCTCCAATAAAATGCTCGGTAACTCCATTCATTCGTTAAGAGTATTCGTTGCAGGGCAGAACATATTTACCTGGACACCATCAACGAAAGAGATTATAGATCCGGACGAAAATGGAAACAACGAGAACTATTTCCAGCAAAGAGTTATTTCAGTAGGCCTAAATGCATCATTCTAAATAAAAAAGCAATGAAAAATAGATTTTTAAAACACGGACAAACCTTTTTATTTGCTTTGCTTATTATAAGTATTAGCGCGTGTAAAAAAGACGCCTTTTTAAATGTACCACCTAAAGGCAGTTTAACGGATGCTACCACTTTCAGTTCAGAAGGTAATGCAGATTTGTTTGTAAACGATATTTACAACCAGTTGCCGGATATCAACAACGAGGATGAGGTGCTTGATCAATACACCGATAATGGCTTTGTGGGCGCTTCGTGGATGGCTGGCCAGTCGATTGTACGTTCTAATGCGATGAATCCCACTAACGTGCCTCATGGGCCTGCAGATTCTTTTTATTGGACACGTGATACAAATAATCCACCTAATCTTGGTAATTATGACAAAATAAGAAAGTGTAATGTATTTCTGCAGGAAGCTGCTAAAAATAAAGCGAATTTCTCAGCAAGCTGGTACACACAGCGCGTTGCTGAAGTGACTTTTTTACGTGCATTTTTTTATTCGTTATTATATACTAATTATGGTGGCGTGCCAATTATTACTATCCCGCTTAATAATACCGATGGAAGCGATATATTTAATGCCAGGGCCACTGCCGACCAAACATTAGCCTTTATTGTTGCCGATTGCGATGCCGCGGCTGCCGCGCTACCAGCTAAAGCAACTCAAACCGGAAGAGCTACCAGTGGTGCTGCCTTAACTTTAAAGGGGTGGGTGCAGCTTTTTGCAGCAAGCCCTTTATCTAACCCAAATAACGACCTTGGCAGATGGGCCACCGCTGCTGCCACCAACTTACAGATAATGAATTTTAATAATTATTCTCTGTTTTCTGATTATGAGGCGCAATTTCTGGCAGCAAACAACTGGAATTCAGAACAAATTTTCTCCAAAGGTTATGCACTTCCTGGTAAAGGACATAGAAGAGAAGGAATCGTAGGGCCGGTAATTGTTCATGGAGGCGAGCAAGCCTGGGGTAACCTTTCGCCCACACAAAACCTTGTTGATGATTATGAAATGGACAACGGTAAGCCTATTACTGATCCTACTTCCGGCTATGATCCGCAACATCCTTATGTTAACCGCGAGCAACGTTTTTATCAATCTATCGTTTACGATGGTTCAATGTGGCAGGGTGATACCTGGGAATCAAGGATTGGCGGTAATAACCAGATTGACTTAGGATCTTCGAGTGATATTTCAAATACAGGCTATAACGGGAAAAAGACACTTGATGAGTCAATCAACGGCCAAACCAGTATTGGTACCTCACCTAATACATCAAACTATACATTTTTTAGGTATGCCGAAGTACTATTGAGTTATGCAGAAGCCCAGAATGAAGCAGCGGGCCCGGATCAATCAGTTTACAATGCTGTTAATCTGGTTAGGACACGGTCAGCTCTACCCGGCCTACCTGCCGGTTTAAGCCAGGCTGATATGCGTACCGACATCCGCCGCGAACGTCGTATAGAATTCACTTTTGAAGATAAACGGTGGTATGACATCAGACGATGGGATATCACAACAAAAGGACCTGCGGTATTAACTGCAGCAGAGTACGGAATGAAAATAACAGCCGATGGGTCGGGCAATTTAACCTATACGCCGGTACAGATTTTCAAAAATTCGTTTTCAGAATATATGAATTGGCTGCCCATACCACAAAATGTTATGGAACAGAATAAAAAGCTTGTCCAGAATCCTGGATATTAATTTGGTTAGTTTATATTGTCACAACTCCGGGTAACTGGGGTTGTGACTTTTTGCATTTTAATAAATTAAATAAGTTTCAATATAAACTGCGATTATGCCCCTTCCCTTAATTAAGTCCGCAATATTAGTTTCAGGTAAAAATGGTAACCGGCTTTCAGGCCTTTTGCCACTTTTATTGTTGGTTACAATACTTTGTGGATGCAGCCATAAGCCGACAGTTTCTGAAAGTGATACTGATAGACAAGCATTGTTCAAATTATTAACGCCGGAGCAAACCCATATTGATTTCAATAATATATTAACCGAAGGACTGAATACCAATGTGCTGCTGTATCAATATTTTTATAATGGTGGTGGCGTAGCTATTGGCGATTTAAATGGAGATGGCCGTCAGGATATCTATTTCACCGGCAACATGACCGATAATAAACTTTATCTGAATAACGGTCACATGCAATTTACAGATGTCACTACTATAGCCGGGGTGGCAGGCAGGCCAGGCCCATGGAAAACCGGAGTAACACTGGTAGATATTAATGGCGATGGAAAGCTGGATATTTTTGTGTGCTATTCCGGGCATTTAAGCCCCGAAAAGCGGGTTAATCAATTGTTTATTAACCAGGGAAATGATAGTAACGGAGTGCCGATTTTTAAAGAAATGGCAGCAGAGTATGGCCTTGGCTTTTCGTCGTACAGTACACAGGCTTATTTCTTTGATTACGACAGAGATGGCGACCTTGATTTATTGCTGGTTAACCATAACCCGGATCGGTTAAGCATCGCTGATCCAAATACGGTTAAAACTTTAATGAGTAAAAACGACAATGAAGCAGGTATAAGGTTGTTCAGGAATGATAATGGGCATTTTAATGATATAACTAATCAGTCTGGCATCATTAATACTCCTTTATCTTATGGATTAGCAGCCGGTATAGCCGATGTAAACGGTGATGGATGGCCGGATATCTACATATCAAATGATTATAGTGTGCCTGATAGGTTATACATCAATAAAGGGAATGGCACATTCACAGACGAACTTCAAAAACAGATAGGGCATACTTCATTATCCTCAATGGGCAATGATATTGCTGATATTAACAATGACCTTAAGCCTGATATATACACGCTGGACATGTTGCCGGAAGACAATAAAAGGCAAAAGCTATTATTTGGAGCCGATAATTACGAATCCTTCAACTTGAATCTGCAGTATGGTTTTTATTACCAATATATGCGTAATATGCTGCAGGTTAATAACGGCAATAATACTTTTAGTGAAATTGGACAACTATCAGGTGTTTCCAATACAGACTGGAGCTGGGCACCCTTGTTTGCCGATTATGATAACGATGGTTTTAAAGACCTTTTTATAACTAATGGCTACACCCGCGATTATACCAATATGGATTTTTTAAAACTCATGGTGGATAATTTACAGAACAGAAAAGTAGTGCGTCAGGATTTATTAAACCTGGTTAGCCAGATGCCGTTGTCGCAGGTAAAAAGCTACTTTTTTAGAAATAACGGCAATCTGACTTTTACTAATACAAGTACTGAATGGGGTATAAGCCAATCATCGAATAGCAATGGCGCTGCTTATGCTGATCTGAACAATGATGGTAGCCTGGATTTAGTAGTAAATAATATTAATGCGCCAGCGTTTGTATACAAAAATCAGGCAACTGACCTGAACAAAAACCATTATCTAGAGGTAAACCTTAAAGGTGCCGACCTGAATACACAGGGGATAGGCGCGAAAATTATCATTTACAGCGGTAGCAAAAAGCAATATCTTGAGCAGATGCCTACGCGGGGTTTTCAATCAAGCGTATCGCTGGTGCTTCATTTTGGCTTGGGGGATGCCGGGCAGATAGATTCGTTGCGGGTAATTTGGCAGCGTGGTAAAACTCAATTACTGTTAAAAATAAAAGGTGATCAGCTAATTACGCTAAGCGAAAAGGACGCGGCTTTTGATTATGTAAAGCCGAAGGACATAAAACCGATTTTTATAGAAACACCGTCGCCTGTAAAATATCAGGAAACTCCTAATAAAATAAATGATTTTAAGCGTCAGCCGCTAATGATTAACCCGCTGTCTTTTTCAGGTCCGGTTGTAGTAAAAGGGGATGTTAACGGTGATGGATTAGAAGATGTGTACGTTGGCGGGGAAAACGGAAAGGCAGGCAGTTTATATATACAGCAAAAAAATGGCAGCTTTATTTTAAAGAACGAGGCCGCTTTTGAAGCAGATAAAAACAGCACCGATGCAGCCGCTATAATTTTTGACGCCAATAATGATGGCAAACCCGACCTGTATGTATGTTCGGGGGGGTATGGCAATTATTTGCCCGATGATCCGCGATTACAGGACAGGCTTTATATAAACGATGGTAAAGGGAATTTTACAAAGTCTAAAGATGCTTTGCCCCGCATGCTGAGTAGTAAAAGCTGTGTAAAAGTAGCCGATATTAATGGTGATGGAACTCCTGATCTTTTTGTTGGTGGCAGGGTAATACCTGGACGTTACCCGGAAATCCCCGAAAGTTATATATTGATCAATGATGGCAAAGGGCATTTTACCAATCAAACCGATCGCTATAATAACTCGCTAAAAAAGATCGGTATGGTAACAGACGCGGCCTGGGTTGATATGAATGGTGATAAAAAGCCAGACTTGGTTGTGGTTGGGGAATGGATGCCCATCACTGTTTTTGAAAATAAGAACGGAAAGCTTATTGAAGCCACTGCTAAATATTTTGATAAAAAATATAGTGGCTGGTGGAATTGTTTACAGGTATCCGATATTAATCACGACGGGCATCCGGATTTGGTTGCAGGCAATCTGGGCACAAATTCCCAATGCCAGGTGTCTGATAAGGAGCCAGCTGAAATGTATTATAAGGATTTCGATATCAATGGTTCCGTAGATCCCATTTTGTGCTTTTATATTCAGCATAAAAGTTATCCCTACGTGACCAGGGATGAATTGATTAATCAGATCAGCCTAATGAGAAGGCGTTTTCCTGACTATAAAAGCTATGCAGACCTTACCGTAAATCAAATTTTTACACCCGCAGAAATGAATGGTGTAAATCACCTATCGGCAAATTGCCTGTCAACGGCTTGCTTTATAAGTAACCGCCAAGGTAAACTACATCAAATAACCTTACCGTTGCAGGCGCAATATTCGCCGGTATACACCATAACCAAATTGGATTATGATCGTGACGGGAATGATGATCTGTTACTTTGCGGTAACATCAATCATGCGCGAATTCATTTTGGAAAATACGACGCTAATTATGGGGTATTGCTAAAAGGCGACGGCAAAGGCAATTTCAACTATATAGATCAGCAGCAATCCGGTTTTAAATTACAGGGAGATGTCAGGAGCGTGTTGGAAGTCAACAATGTTTTACTTTTTGGGATAAATGGAATAGGTATAAAGGCCTATAAACAAAGCCCGGATAAATTCAAAACATCATCATTATAACCATCTTCGAGCGTAGCAAAATCAATTATGAAACGATGTAAGCGGACGCAGTCGGACTACAACCAGTTTTTTAATTGTAGAGAGACCTAATTTTAATTATTACTGTACTCTGTGCTAATAAATATGTATTCCATGACAATTTGAGGCTTTGGAAATTACAGTTCTTTGCACTGGAAACCAAGTATTAAACCTCTATTTCAAATTCAAGTTATTATAATCTATTTATGATCAAAGTTTCAATTAAGAAAGAAATTGTAAGTGTCTTATTGATTTTATTTTTTGTTTTAAATCACAAAATTAGTTTTGGGCAGCCGCAATCAGAGAACCATCTGTTCTCAAAATCAGATACCGCATTCGTTCCAAAGGAAATTGAGGACCCCGAATGTATCGGTATAAACAAAGAACCCGATCATGCTACGTTAATGCCTTATGGTTCTTTAAAGGAAGCACTGGTTGCAGATAGACATGCTTCTTCATTTTGCAGAAGTTTAAACGGAGCATGGAAATTTAACTGGGTTGATTGGCCCCAAAAACGTCCTGTAAATTTCTACAAGGCAAACTATGATGTTTCTGGCTGGCGGGATATAAAAGTACCGTCGTGCTGGCAGGTTGAAGGATATGGAACACCATATTACAGCAACTTTACCTATATTTTCCAAAAGGATTTTCCGAGGGTAATGAGTACACCACCGGTAAAATATACAGCTTATCAGGAAAGAAACCCCGTTGGGAGTTATCGCAGAAACTTTGAAGTGCCTGCTAACTGGGATGGCCGTCGCATATTTGTAACCTTTGATGGCGTTGATGCTGGTTTCTTTCTTTGGATAAATGGTAAAAAGGTAGGTTATAGTGTTAACAGCCGTAATGCTGCTGAGTTTGATATTACCAATTATGTAAAGCCCGGTAATAATATTATAGCTGCCGAAGTCTACAGGTTCACCACCGGTAGTTATCTGGAGGATCAGGATATGTTTCGGTTAAGCGGAATATTCAGGAATGTTACGTTATGGAGCTCGCCGCAGGAGCATATCAGGGATTATTTTATAAAAACCACTTTTGATAAAGAGTTTCACAATGCAGATTTAACAGTTGCTGCGAAAATAAAAAATTACGGCACGGCAGTTATAAAAGCCCGTGAGCTGGAGATCAGTTTATATAATGGAAGTATCGCGGTAGCAGGCGCTGTTGTAAAAAAAGAGATCCCATCATTAAAACCTGGCGAAGAAGTAACCATTGATGTAGCTATCCCAGTAAAGAATCCTGAAAAATGGACCGCCGAAACCCCAAAGCTTTATACAACGGTGCTTACAATAAATGATGGAACGCGCAAGGTAGAGACACTATCTTCACATACTGGCTTCCGTCAGATAGAGATCAAAGGCCGGATATTTACGGTTAATGGCGTGCCTATAAAATTAAAAGGAGTAAACCGTCATGAAAACTGGCCCGACGATGGTCATGCTATCACTAAGGAACAAATGATAAGGGATATTACCCTCATTAAGCAGGCTAACTGTAATCATGTGCGTACTTGTCATTATTCAGATGACCCGGCGTGGTACGAATCATGTGACGAATATGGGATTTACCTTGTTGCCGAAGCCAATCTGGAATGCCATGGTTCATGGGATGAATTTAACGAGGACCCGAGGATCAAGGCTGCCCTTATCGAAAGAAATGTGGCCAATGTGGAGAATTTCAAGAATCATCCTTCGGTTATTATATGGTCATTGGGTAATGAGTGTGGTAGCGGTGGCTCTAACTTTAGGGCTATATTAAAAACTATTAAAGGTATCGATACAACACGTCCAACACATTACCAGGGTTTTGGCATCGGCGCTAAAAATCCGGCCGATATGGATAGCGAGATGTATACCGATGTGGAAAATTTGGTAAGGCATGCAAAGGACGCCACGTTAACAAAACCATTTTATTTATGCGAATATGCACACGCCATGTTCAACTCCATGGGCTCGGTAGATATTTATAACGACTTGTTTGATAAGTATCCAACATTATTAGGAGGCGCAATTTGGGAATGGCAGGATCAGGGTATTTATAATGACCGTGATCCCAATCACCATATTACTGCCTATGGTGGTGGCTTTGGCGAATATCCTAACGATCAGTATTTTATTCACAAAGGCGTAGTGTTTTCAGACAGGTCATTGAAACCACATTACCCCGAGTTGAAACATGCTTATCAGTGGATCACCGTCAGGGCGAAAGACATTAAAAACAAAATATTTACTATTAAAAATCGCTATCAGTTTATTAACCTTAATGGGCTTACCGCCAAATGGGAGTTAAGTGAAAATGGTAACGCTATGGCATCAGGTGATTTCAAGGTGGGTCTTATCAACCCCGGCGAAGAAAAGGATATAAAAATCCCTTATAACATTGTACCCAAAGCGGGATCCGAGTATTTTTTAAGAGTTTCTTTTGATTTAGCAGCAGATCAGATCTGGGCTAAAAAAGGGTTCGAAGTTGCTGAACAGCAGTTTGAATTGCCAATATCTGTGTCGGCTATTGTTAATGACGATCAGTCTGGTAAGTTAACGCTAAAAGATTCAACAGATATAATTCAGGTAAAAGGAACTGGTTTCAGCCTTGAATTTGATAAAAAGAAAGGCACTTTCTCTCAAATTGAAAAAAATGGGCAAAATATGCTCCGTAAAGACGGTGGTCCAATGCTGCACTTATGGCGCGCACCACACCAAAAAGATGATATGTGGGCCTATTATGAATGGGATGAAAATGGTTTAAAAAACCTTATTTGGGCGACTAATGATGTGAAAAGTACACAACTTTCCACCGGCGTTGTCGAAATTAAGGTAAGCCTTACAGGTACAGGAAAGAAAGGTTTCACGGTTCATCATCAGGTAGTTTACACCATATATGCAAAAGGCGTTATCAATGCTTCAAATGATGTAAGTTTCAGCGATCCGGAACTTGTATTGGCCAGGCTTGGCGTACGCATGTTCCTTGATAAAACGCTGGATCAGTTTGATTATTTAGGTCGTGGGCCGATGGAGAATTATCCCGACCGGAAGCAAGGCTCAGACGTGGCGCATTATTTCAGCAGTGTAGCCCAACAGATGACACCTTACGAAAAACCGATGGAATGCGGTAATCATGAAGATGTGCGATGGGCGAATTTGACAGCAAGCAATGGATCAGGACTAACCATTAAATCAGATACTTCTTTGATGCAGATTTCCGCACTCCCTTACAGCGACGAGGAAATGGAACCTGTTGAGTACAAAATAGATTTACCAAAAAGTAAAGGAACTGTGTTAGTTATCAGTCATAAAACATTAGGGGTTGGCTCTAACGGTTGTGGCCCGCGCCCTTTAGATCAATACCGCGTATATGCAACGCCGGCATCTTTTAGTTATCAAATCCAATTGTTCAAATAGAAATAGCACGTATTAATATAGGTGTGTTAACTGTTTTAGATTTATAAAAAATTGCAACATATACCTATGAAAGCATTTACTTATTTATAAATACAAAATTTTAATGAACAGACGCAAGTTTGCAAAAAACACGGTAATGCTGGGTGCCGGTATGGCACCCAGCATTTGCCTCAGCGGTGGGACTTAAGTTTCATCAGACGTTTGAAGTGCTTCGGAGATTTGAAATTCAATATTTGTTGCGATATTTAACCTTGTATCCTACCATTGTATACATAAACTCAAAATGCCAATTACCGATAACACATATTCACTTTACATTAACCATAAAGAAATTAATGTAGCAGTGTCACCCGATATGCCTATACTTTGGGTACTTCGTGATGTGATAGGTTTAACTGGAACCAAGTTTGGCTGCGGAATGGCCCAATGCGGTGCCTGTACTATCCATCTCGACGGCGAGGCTGTTCGCTCGTGCGTTACGCCGGTTTCTCGCGCTGTTGGTAAAGAAATTATCACAATTGAGGGGCTTTCTCCCGAAGGCGATCACCCGTTGCAGCAAGCCTGGGCTGAAGTGAATGTGCCCCAATGCGGTTATTGCCAGGCAGGCCAAATCATGTCGGCAGCGGTATTATTAAGAGAGAATTCAGATCCATCCGATCAGGATATCGATGATGCGATGTCAGGCAACATTTGCCGTTGCGGAACTTATTTGCGAATACGTAAAGCTATACATCTGGCCACAGCTATCCAGAAATCAAAAATGAAGCAGCTATGATCACTCCTAATATTAAAAAAATATTTCCTGGTTCATCTAATCGCTATAAAAAATATTGCTATGTTATATCTCCTATTCTCGCGTTTTTAACTTTAATAAATATATCGGCTTTTAAAAGCGAATCCATGTTAGCTAAGTTTGTTAAGCCCGGTTTTAGTAAAAAAGACAGCACACAATCAAAAAAAGCGTTTTTGCAGGTTTATAAGGTATTAATGAGCGCGCGTTGCATGAATTGCCACCCTGCCGGAGATATACCATTACAAGGAGATGATAGCCACCTTCATTTGCAAGGTGTAAAGCGGGGGCCTGATGGCACGGGATTATATGCCATGAAATGCAGTAATTGTCATCAGTCGCACAATTTACCGGGCTTGCACATGCCACCCGGTAACCCCAAATGGCGTTTGCCACCGGCTAATATGAAAATGGTCTTCCAGGGACGTACACCTCATCAGCTCGCGTTGCAATTATTGGATAAAAAGAGGAACGGCGGTAAATCAATAAAAGCACTTATTGATCACATCACCCGCGATACTTTGGTATTAAGCGGCTGGACACCCGGGGAGGGCTTGTCAGAACCACCATTGACACATAAAGCCTTTGTAAACGCATTTAATGAGTGGATAAACCATGGTGCAGTAAGCCCTGACCCCGAACAAAAATGAAGAGAAGAAATTTTATTAGGCTTTCTACCTTTACTGCAGGTGCATGGCTGCTTACTGATTTAGTGCCGATGAATTTATCGGCATCCGGCAAGCCCGGAGAACCTGAATTTTCGCCAGATCCTTTACTGAAAATAAGTGAAACCGGTAAAGTCACCATCTTCATGGTTAAACAGGAAATGGGGCAGAATGTTATTACCTCATTGCCGTTGCTTATTGCTGAAGAGCTGGAGGTCGATCTCAGGGAAGTAATTATTGAAGTATTACCTTATGATGCGACTAAGTCTGGCAATTATACCACCTGGGCAAGTGGTAGTATTAGCGGAAGCTGGATGCATTTACGGAAGGTAGGCGCTACGGCGAAGGCAATGCTCATCATCGCGGCTGCTACACGTTGGAAGGTGCCTGCCGACTCATGCGAAGCAGAGAATGGTGGAGTTATTAATACACGTACCAACGAAATATTATATTATAAAGACCTGGTAAAAGAAGCCAGTGCCCTTATACCCCCTGACAATGTACGGCTTAAAGATGTAAAAGATTTTAAGCTGGTAGGTAAAAAGATACCTAAAACAAACATCCCGGCCATTTTAACCGGGCGGTACGCTTATACCATGGACATTAAATTACCGGGAATGCTGTATGCTGCTTTGGTGAGATGTCCTGTTTTTAGTGGTAAGTTGGTAAGTTGGGATAGTAGTGCTTTAAATGGATTGAGTGGATTTGTTAAGGTGGTTGAGGTTACACAAATGAATGAAGCGCTTAACCGTAACGCGGTTGCTATTATTGCAACCAATACCTGGGCGGCTTTACAAGGTCAGCGTTTGCTGAAAGTGATATGGGACTATGCGTTAAATGCTGTTAAAGATACTACTTCATTAAACGATCAGTTTAAAAAAGAGCTTTCGGGTGCTGTACCAGCGCAAGTATATAGTAAAGAAAAAAATGCTCCTTTTAAGCCAATTCAACATCTGGAAGTTTACGAAGCAACGTATGCGATTCCATATATGGCACATGCCGCTATGGAACCCATGAATTGTACAGCCTGGTATAAAAATGAGAAGTTTGAAATTTGGGGCGGGTTTCAGGCACCAATGTTTATCAACAGCGTTTTGCCCAAGCTTTTTAATGTTGACCGCTCGGATATATCCGTTAACCTGATGCCTATGGGCGGAAGTTTCGGACGTAAAGAGAAAATTGATGGCGTGGCGGATGCTATGCAAATTGCCAAAGCAATGGGGGCTCCTGTACAAGTGATTTATAGCCGGGTTGACGATATGCAAAATGATTTTTTCAGACATGCCAGTTACCACCATTTGTCTGCCGTTTCCGGTCCCGGCCAGATCAGCCAATGGCGGCACCAGTTAGGGATGGCTACCTTTCCCGGCAAAGAGATATCCGGGCCATGGCATACCTTCGGCGGAGTGATGAACGATCTTTGTTATACCACCGGCGACTATCAAAGCGCATTTTATCCTGTTGAATCGCCAATTCCCCTGGGATCGTGGCGCTCTATTTCCTTTAGCCCTAATGTTTTTGCTATTGAAAGTTTTATCGACGAGCTGGCTGTTCATAATCATACCGACCCGATAACCTTCAGGTTTAATATACTTAATGTAGCAGCTTCTAAAGATAACCTGCGTCTTAAAAATGTGTTATCCAAATGTGCCGACCAGATTGGCTGGTGGCAAAAACCGGCTAAAGGCAGGCACCGTGGCGTTGCATGCTGCATCTATGGACATTCTTCCTCGATTGTAGCACATGCCATGGAAATATCGGTCAACAAAGATAAGCTTGTAAAAATTCATCGTTGCGTGGCCGTGGTTGATTGCGGGCTGGTTATAGATCCAGACGGGCTGAAGGCCCAGGTTGAAGGGAGCTTGGTTTGGGCTTTAAGCGGGATATTTAAAAATGAAATAACAGTTTCCAACGGAATTGTTGACCAGCATTCGTTTGCAGATTACCAGGTTTTGCGTATGAATGAAACGCCGCCGTTTGAGATCATCCTGATTGAGGGAGCCGATCATCCGGGTGGTGGTGGCGAACCCGCCGTTCCGTCAGTGGGGCCGGTTTTATGTAATGCCATTTTTGCTGCAACGGGTTTCAGGATCAGAGAATTGCCAGTACAAAAACATGGATTTCGTTTAGTATAATCATTAATCAATTATGAAGAAAATATTTCTGCTTGTCTTATTCGCGATGTTTTATTTCAACGTGTTTTCGCAGGGAACTATTATTAAATATTTGTCCGGAACGGATAAAGATCATACTAAACAATGGGACTTTTATTGCACCGGCGGAAGAAACAGCGGCGAATGGACAAAGATTGCGGTACCCTCAAACTGGGAACTGCAAGGCTTTGGCACTTACAATTACGGCCACGACAAAGTAAAGGGCAACGAACATGGACTATATAAATATGAATTTTTTGCCGATAGCTGGAAAGGAGGGAAAGTATTTATCATTTTTGAAGGCTCAATGACGGATACTAAAGTAATGATCAATGGTAAGCTGGCAGGTCCGATTCACCAGGGTAGTTTTTACAGGTTTAAATATGATATAACCAACCTGCTGAAGTTCAATGATAAAAATTTGCTGGAGGTTACTGTTGATAAAACATCGGCCAATGCATCTGTAAATGATGCAGAACGAAGAAATAGCGATTTTTGGGTGTTCGGTGGTATATTCAGGCCGGTGTACCTGGAAATTGTGCCGAAAACTTTTATTGATCGTGTGGCCATAAATGCAAAGGCAGATGGTTCCTTTAGTATGGATGTATATCCCCAAAACGTAAAAGGCGGTGAAATCATTAACGCCCAGGTACAAAAAGCCAATGGTGAAAATATTGGTAAAGTATTCTCGGTTACTGCTGACACCACAAAAGCGTTTATTGAATTGAAGCATCAATTTAAAAACCTATTACTATGGAATGCGGAGTCCCCTAATCTATACCGGGTGGTGGTTTCGATAAAAAACAAGCAGGGTGTTATTCATCAGGTTGTTCAAAAGTTTGGCTTCCGTACAGTCGAACTAAAGGCAAATGACGGCTTTTATGTTAACGGAGTAAAAGTTATCATGAAAGGAAGTAACCGTCATAGTTTTTGGCCCGAGAGCGGGCGTACATTAAGCCATTCTATTAATTTAACTGATGTTAGGTTGATGAAGGAAATGAACATGAATGCGGTTCGCATGTCGCACTATCCACCAGATGTTGATTTTTTGGATGTATGCGATTCGCTGGGTTTATATGTGTTGGACGAGTTAACAGGTTGGCAGGCAAAATATGATACTGTTGTAGGGCATAAACTGGTAAAGGAAATGGTGGTGCGTGATGTAAATCATCCATCAATAGTTTTTTGGGATAATGGCAATGAGGGTGGATGGAATACCGGCCTCGATAATGATTACGCCTTATATGATCCGCAAAAGCGTACCGTATTACATCCATGGGCTATTTTTAATGGTGCCGATAACCATCATTACCCCGACTATAATTATTTGTTAAAAACCGTTGCAACCGGAAAGGATGTATTCTTTCCCACGGAGTTTATGCATGGACTTTATGACGGCGGAGCAGGGGCGGGGCTGGATGATTTTTGGAATGTAATGTTGAAGTATCCGCACAGTGCCGGGGGCTTTATCTGGGCATTTTTAGACGAGGCCGTTGTCCGTACCGATAAAAACGGTATATATGATACTGATGGTAACCATGCTCCTGATGGTATATTGGGGCCGCATCGGGAAAAGGAAGCCAGTTTTTATGCCATAAAGGAGATATGGTCGCCGGTTTATATTGATCCTCAGCCTATTGAAAAAACATTTAATGGTGAAGTGCCGGTTGAAAACAGGTATGCATTTACAAACTTAATTGGGTGCCGTTTTAAGTGGCAGCTGGTTAAATTCCCATCGCCACAGAACAAAAGTACAAAGGCTGTGGTAACAACAACCGGCTCTCCCCAACCACTTGAATTAGCTCCCGGTGATAAAGGAACATTGAAGCTGAATTTACCGGTAACATGGGCAAAAAATGATGCGCTTTATTTGACAGCTTATGGGCCTGATAAAAAAGAAATATTTACTTGGAGCTGGGCTATAAAATCGCCGGCTGATATGGTTAAACCTCTTGTTTATCCGGCTAAAAATATAATCAATAGTAGTGAAACAGGTACCGAACTAAAGGTAACATGCGATGGAATTAACTATTATTTTGACAAAACCACCGGATATATCGAAAAGGTCGTAAAACCAGCCGGTACAATATCCCTTTCGGGTGGTCCGGTTTTAGCAGGTGTCGAGCTGAAGTTAAAGCAATTTAAATACGAAGACCTTAAAGGGCAATATGTGGTGCAGGCAGATTATCAGGGAGCCTGCAAATTGCATGTAAAATGGATTTTTAAATCTGGCCATCCTGTAAAACTGGAGTACTGGTATACACAAACCGGGGATTTTGATTTTACGGGAATAACCTTCAATTATCCCGAGGAAAAGATCACAGGCATGAAATGGCTTGGCCGTGGCCCATATCGTGTTTGGAAAAACAGGCTGAAAGGGCAGCAATTTGGCGTTTGGCAAAAGGGGTATAACAATTCCATAACCGGCGAAACCTTGGGTTACCCTGAATTTAAAGGCTACCATGCCGAAGTTAATTGGGTGGTTGTTGAAAACAAAGAATCGCCATTTACAGTTTACATGGGCAATAAAAATATGTATCTGCAAATGCTGCACCCTTCACGTGAAAAAGATGCACTTGAAAATAATAATGTTGAACCTGCATTTCCTGCGGGGAGTATAGGGATTTTAAATACGATCAGCCCTATCGGCACCAAGTTTCATGCGGCAAATATGATGGGCCCACAAGGGCAGAAGAATCATATAAACGGCGAATTCAGCGGGACATTATGGTTTGATTTTGATCACTAATCAACTCAGCCTATGCAGAGTCTGCCGGCGGCAACTTTTACTTCGGAACAAGAAAATTAAGTTCATATAAATCAATTAAATTCTCATAAATGAAACACACAAAATACTCAATTAGCCGCTGGTTATTCCCCATCGTATCAGTAATGGGTCTGATGCTTTTATTGATTTCGGGCCAACGATCGATGGCCCAGGAGAAAAATGATGAAAGTAAACAAGCTGCTCCGCAAGTTTTACCGGGGAAGGGTATTAAGCAATACGATTTTTTTTACGCAGGAGAGGATAAATCACGTAAAATGTATATTATTCGTAAAGGCAAGGTTGCATGGTCATATATTGATACAACGGGTAACGGCGAGATTAGTGACGCAACATTGCTGCCTAATGGCAACGTTTTGTTTGCACACCAGTTTGGCATCACACTAATAAACCACAACAAACAAGTGCTTTGGAATTATGATGCTCCTAAAGGTTTTGAAACACATACTGCCCAGCTAATCGGAGACGATCATGTAATATTCGTTCAAAATGGCAATCCATCCAAAGTAATTGTGATGAATATTCACGATAACACTATAACTAAGGAGTTTGCAATTCCCTCCAATTCTGGCGTTCATGGGCAGGTACGCCATGCTAGGTTAACGGCTGCCGGCACTTATCTTATAGCGCAAATGGATTTGGGAAAGATTTGTGAATATGACATTAGTGGAAAACAGCTTTTATCAATTGATTTCCCCGGCGTTTGGTCGGCTGTGCCATTAAAAAATGGTAACATCCTGGCAACAAACAACTCAAATTTAGTTAAAGAAATTACACACGTTGGCGATGTAGTTTGGGAATATAAATTAAACCAAATACCGGGATATAAAATAACAAGCCCGCAGCTTTCAATACGGTTGCCAAATGGAAATACGCTGATCAATAACTGGTTTAATAAATGGGATAGTAAGTTTGATGCAGCTAATGCCCCAGTACAAGCCATAGAAGTTACCCCTGATAAAAAAATTGTATGGGCATTGCGCTCGTGGACAGATCCTATAGACCTGGGCCCATCAACCACCATACAATTACTAAACGTTTCGAGCAGCGTGACTCAAGACGTACACTTTGGTGATGTTAGATGAAAAAGATCAGTAATAAATATTAAATAATCAATAATGACGATGTTAAAGTGTCTTTTTCAGATATACCCTCTTGATTTGCATTCGTAATAAGAAAAAAATCAGTGCAGAGGTATCGCCGGACATACCACGCTTTGGTTTCTCCGGAATATAGTTGGACTAACGTGAACGAAATTCGGTCGCGGTTTGTCGATATGCCAACAAAACAACAGATTCAGACATTAACTGATCCTGTTTTTGGGAGAAATAGTTAGATTTTAAGTGAGAAGATAATTTGCAACATATTGATAGTAAAGGCTTTCATAAAAATAAAAATTAGATTTTCTTGGTTCCGCTTACTGAAAAATATAAAATCCAATTCTCTATGCATTTCTTTGTAACCGTCGATGTTTAATATGCTTCAAAATTAAAACTGCCGAAGCTTTTTAATCCTGGCCACCAATTATAAATCAATATCTTTTTGGGCGAAATTATTTTGTCTTGATGTTGAAAATACCTAAAATATTCAGAATGATTTTCTGTTTTTCTTATCGATAAACTAAATTAATGAACAGACGTATATTTGTAAAAGATACTGCAACGATAGGCGCCGGCTTAATGCTGAGCAAAATGCCGTCTTTTGCCAATACAGAATTTTCGATTGTAAGAGTATCCGCCGCTAAGCGCAAATTCAGCAGCAAGGCGATAGAAGAAGCTATCCACGAGTTTCAATCATCAGTTAAGGATAAAGAGCTGGGCTGGCTTTTTAACAATTGCTTCCCTAACACGCTGGATACAACAGTAACCTTTACCACACAACAAGGCAAACCAGACACTTACGTAATTACGGGTGACATTGACGCCATGTGGCTACGGGACAGCAGCGCGCAAGTGTGGCCATACTTGTATTTTATTAAGCAAGATAGCGGCTTGCAGCAATTGGTGGCCGGCGTAATAAATCACCAGGCAAAATGTATACTAAAAGATCCCTACGCAAACGCTTTTTATAATGACCCCAATAAGGTTGGCGATTGGGCGCATGATCTTACTAAAATGCAGCCCGGTATACATGAACGAAAATGGGAAATTGACTCACTGTGTTATCCCATCCGGCTAGCGTATAAGTATTGGGAACTTACAGGCGACACTACACCATTTGATGAACAATGGAAATCGGCAGTCAAACTCACCCTTAAAACTTTTAAAGAACAGCAACGGAAAGAAAGTCAAGGGCCATACAGTTTTCAGCGCAAAACGGCATGGGCAACAGATGGTGTACCGATGAATGGATATGGTTACCCGGTGAAACCTGTCGGGCTCATCTGTTCGGCATTTCGCCCGAGCGACGATGCAACCCTGTTTATGTACTTGGTGCCGTCGAACTTTTTTGCTGTGGTAAGCTTAAAACAGGCAGCCGAAATGGTAAAAAAGATAAGCAAAGACGAACCTTTGGCTAACGAGCTGCTGGCACTTGCCGCAGAAGTGGAGGAGGCATTAAAAAAATATGCCGTTATTGATCACCCCGACTACGGTAAAATTTACCCCTACGAAGTAAACGGTTATGGTAGCTATAATTTAATGGATGATGCCAATGTCCCCAGTTTATTAGGCTTGCCATATCTTAATGCGATGGATAAAGAAGACCCTGTTTACCAGAATACGCGTAAAATGCTGCTATCATTAAATAATCCTTTCTTTTTTAAAGGCAAAGCAGGCGAAGGCATTGGCGGCCCGCATGCCGGTAAGGACATGATATGGCCGCTTGGAATTATCATACGCGGGCTAACAAGCAATGATGATGAGGAAATTAAATACTGTATAGCCATGCTGAAAAAAAGTAACGCAGGTACGGGTTTTATGCACGAATCATTTAATAAAGAAAATGCATCTATATTTACCCGTAAGTGGTTTGCCTGGGCCAATACCTTGTTCGGCGAGTTTTTATGGGAAACTTATAAGCTAAAACCAAACCTGCTGGGATAATGCTAGGCTATCCAAAAACACAATGACTACACTGGCTACATAACCAAAATTATAATTTAAATAGTAAACCTTTTTATTTCAAATTCAACTAATGCAAACCAAACCAGCCTTTACTGAGAAGCGATTTATTGTCACATTTATTTTTGTTACATCCCTGTTTTTAATGTGGGGTGTGTTGCATTCAATGAGCGATGTGCTCAATAAGCATTTTCAAAACGTATTGAATCTGTCAAAGTCCAAATCTGGATATATACAGATGTCTGTTTTTGGCGCTTATTTTATTATGAGTATCCCGGCAGGTTACTTCCTTAAAAAATTTGGCTATAAACCGGGGGTTTTATTAGGGCTGATCCTATTTGCAGCAGGGATATTTCTTTTTGTGCCGGCGGCCAATGCTTTTTCTTTTAGTTTTTTTAGGGTAGCATTATTTATCATGGGCTGCGGAATGGCTACCTTAGAAACCGTTGCCCATCCGTTTGCAGCAGCCCTGGGCGATCAGCGCAGAAGTGACCAACGTATCAATTTTGCACAAACTTTTAATGCAATTGGTACGATGATTGGTCCTGCCATAGGCTCCTTGTTTCTTTTAAGCAGCGACAACGTACGCTCAACTGATCTTACTTCTGTTAAAACATTATATGTTGCGATAGGCTGCGTTATCCTGGTAATTGCTTTTGTGTTTTTATTCTTAAAAATACCAGAGTTAAAAGATCCCCATGTTGACATATCCGAAATTGACATAGATGCTTTGAATGTAGATATTGATCCGGCAAAAAAATTATATCAGCATAAGCATTTTGTATGGGCCTGTGCCGCTCAATTTTTTAATGTGGCTGCACAGGCTGGTACCTGGGCCTATTTTATTAATTATGGTGTAGATATAATGCATTTCAGTAACGAAAAAGCAGGATACCTGATGATTGTTTTTATGGGTATGATGGTGCTCGGACGTATTGTTGGCACATCGTTAATGACATCAATTGCCCCCAATAAGTTATTGGCCGGGTTTGCTTGCGGTAGTATATTGATGTGTATTATAGTAGCACAAGGCCTGGGGTGGACGTCGTATATTGCATTGATGATGGTCAACTTCTTCTTCAGTATTATGTTCCCAACCATTTTTAGTTTAGGATTAAAAAATTTGGGTAGCCATACACAACAGGCGTCTTCATTTATATCGATGGGCGTAGTGGGGGGAGCTATCTTCCCGCTAATAATGGGGCAGGTTGCCAACCATAACGTGGCCCAGGCGTATTACCTGCCAATTATATGTTATGTGGTCATCTTTTTATTTGCCTATAGATTTTATAAAGTAAAATAACAACGGTGTACCCTGATATATGCAAGGGGTTGTAACAATGGTTACTCAGCAGACATTTAATTAACAGCATAGGATAATAAGTATATTCAACATGAACCGCCGTGATTTTTTGTGGAGTACTTCAATAATGGCATTTTCTGGCGCAACACTGCTGGATACGGTATCCGCCCGCAACAAAGACTATGTAATTGCAGAAACCATTTTTGGAAAAATACGCGGAACGGAGCGCCGTGGCATTAAAATTTTCAAAGGTATTCCCTATGGAGCTGATACTGCCGGAGCTAATCGTTTTATGCCCCCGGCAGATCCGGATAAATGGACAGGTGTTCGTGATGCACTCGCGTACGGCCACAGCGCCCCGCAAAGTGGGCCGCCCTCACCCCATGCGTTCGTTGCCCCGACCGACGCCCCTGCATCAAAATTGTTTGGCCCTTCCATTTATAGGGCATTAGATGTTCCGGGAAACAAACCAACCGGCGAAGGCGAAGATTGCCTGGTGCTAAACGTGTGGACGCCGGCGCTTAATGATGGCGGCAAACGGCCGGTTATGTTATGGCTGCATGGCGGAGGTTTTGGTTCTGGCTCAGGGTCTAACGTGGGGTGGGATGGAACTAACTTGTGCCTGCGCGGCGATGTAGTTGTTGTTACCGTTAACCACCGGTTAAATGTTATGGGTTTTGCTGATTTCAGTGCGTTTAGTCCTGATTTTGCAGCATCAGGTAATGCAGGGATGTTGGATATAGTACACGCGCTGAAATGGGTGCGTAGCAACATTACGAATTTTGGCGGAGATCCTGATACGGTAATGATATTTGGCCAGTCGGGCGGTGGGCGAAAGTGCGAGACATTACTGGCCATGCCCTTGGCAAAAGGGCTTTTTCACCGTGCGGCAATAGAGAGTGGTGTGGTTATCAAGGTGACAGATAAGGCCGTTGCTATAAAAAATGCCGAAGCACTGCTTAATAAATTAGGCATTAAAAAAGAGAATGTACATGATATTCAGAAAATACCTTTGGTGGATATAATGGCTGCTTATTTCGCCATGGGGCCGGATCTAAGCAACATCGCTCCTCACAATCCCGGGTTTTCACCATCCGCAGGCGGCGCTATACTTCCTCAGCATCCGGTATATCCCACAGCCTCGGCAATATCGGCAGAAGTGCCCTTGATAATCGGTTGTACGCGTACCGAAACAACCGGGCTAACCACCGATGCGAGCCTTTGGCACCTGGATGAAACCGGATTGCACGATAACGTTAAAAAATTTCTTGGTGATGGCACTGACGAAATGATCGCCCTATATCGTAAAATCTACTCTGCAGCCAGTCCGCCCGACCTTTACTTTTTAATAAACAGCGATTACAATTACTGCGCACCCACCATGAAAATTGAGGAGCGCCGGGCTGCACTTGGAAAAGGTAAGGTTTATGCCTATTATTTTACGTGGGAAACCCCTGTGCAAAATGGACTGTTAAAATCGCCCCACAACATTGAGTGGCCGTTTGCATTTGATAATGGCCAATTAAATGCCAACCTAACCGGCGGAGGGCCCAAAGCTATAGCTCTTGCGGATAAAATCAGCGATGCCTGGATAGCGTTTGCTCGTACGGGCAACCCCAATACGCGAAAGCTGCACCACTGGCCGGCCTTCACTATTAACAACCGTGAAACAATGGTAATCAATAATGAAAGTAAAGTTATAAATGACCCGCTGAGAGAGCAACGAATAGCCATGTACAAGGCATTAAATTTAATGTAAGCCTAAAGGTAACGCAAAACGATTTAAGGTTGTTCCTGATATTCCCCCGGTATTTCTTGCAGCGGATACAATTAGTTTATCTGGTGTATTCAAAGCCTCTAATCACCAAAATAAAACGAATTATTCTGTCCCCATTTAACGCTAACGCTTGTTTGTACGGCCATGCATGCCTGCGGCATGTTGTCTTTACCCATTGAATATATGAGTTTTAAGTGGGCCGTTTTTTTTGATGAAATGCCTGATTTAACAAAATGCATCTCTATAATATGTCAAAAAAACATTTAATAAAATTAAAAATTATTGGTTTTTGTTTTAAAACCTTGTTAAAATGTTTGCATTAAAAATTTAACTTAGATATATATTATTAACCTTTTACGTTATGAGAATTTTGCTGTCAGTGTTATTTTTGGTATTGCTCGGTTGCCAGGTAAAGAGCCAGGATACCAATGACAGCTTGTTAACTGTGTTGAAGTCTGAGATACAAAAAAAGAAAGTTTACGTAAGCGAAAGAGACAGGCGCATAAAAAAACTCAGGGAAAATTTAAACGCAACTTCAAAAAATGATTTTCTGGCACAATATAATATCTGCAATGGGCTTTACGAGGAATATAAGGATTTTGTTTTTGACTCCGCCCATGTATATACCTCTAAGCTATCGCAATTAAGTATATTAATGCACGATGTGCCTAAACAATATGAAAGCGAAATAAAGTTGGGTACAATCCAATTAGCGTGGGGCATGTTCAAAGAAACTTTTGAATGTATCAAACAGATTAACGTGCAAATGTTAAATGACAGCATTAAGGTAAAATATTATCAGCTAAAATCACGGGCGTATACCGACTTGTCATTTTATAACACGGATAAATTTTACCTGCATACAAGCCAATTAGAAGCCATTAAAGCGTTGGATTCAGTTATCCTGCTATCTAAACCCGGATCTTATGAAAAGTATAAATATTCAGCTGAAAAGTTTACTATAATTGGTCAGCAAACCAAATCGAGAGAATATTATTTAGAGTTATTGCAAAATGATTTGCTTACAGACCACCAGCGCGCAATGGTAGCCAATGATCTAAGCAATTTATCTACCGGTTCCGAAAAGATAAGGCTTGTTACGTTGGCAGCGATCTATGACCTTCGCTCATCTACCAAAGAAACGCTGGCAATCTTTACACTTGGTAAACTCTATTTTGAACAAGGCAACATCAATGATGCGGAGGTACTTTTGCGCGAAGCGCTTGACCAGGCACAATACTATGGTAACAGGCTGCATAAAATTGAGATAGTAGCTATTTTAACCACCTTGTCGGCTCAAAAGCTTATCAATTCTGAAAACGAAAAGAATCACATATTAACATTCCTTATTTCCATTTTGGGTATAGCCATAGTTGGTACGGTGATAATTTCGCTAATTGTTTACGTACGCTTAAAAAGAGTAAGGCTCAGGGAGATTATTGTTAAAGAAAAAAATAAACACCTTGATAAAATCAACAAAACACTGTTAGAGGATACCCACATTAAAGAAGAGTATATTGGCTACTTTTTTGACGTTATTTCGGGCTATATTCTTAAACTCGAGAAGATAAAAAGAAATACCGAACGAAAGATCAAGATAAAGAGTTATGATGAACTGCTGCACCTGGCCAATGAGATTGATATTAAGTACGAAAGAGATGTGCTGTTCCATACGTTTGATAGTATATTCCTGAAGCTGTTTCCTAATTTTATTAATGCATTTAACGCAATGCTAAAACCTGAGGACCAGATTTGGCCAAAAGACAATGAGGTTTTAAATACCAACCTGCGGATATTTGCTTTGATGAGATTGGGTATTAAGGACAATCAAACCATAGCCAATATATTAGAAAGTGCAGTAAGCACTATCTACACCTATAAAATCCGCATCAAGTCGAAAGCGCTTGTTCAGAGCGATGATTTTGAAAATAGGATCATGGAAATAAAATTTGTCGATGTTAATACTGCGGATCTCAAACCAGTTTAACTGCGCATTTGCCTATTATAATAGTCTCCAAAGTTCAATTAGTGCTGTTTCTTTAAATAATAGGCTGGATACCGATTAGATTTTTCACGTACATTAATTACTTAAGTAATTGATGGTTAGTTATTTGAGTTATTAATAACTTAGATTTTATTTGAATTCCTCCAAAACATAGATTGATTGCATTCTGCTATACACAACTTTGTATTGTATCCAATAATTTACAATTCAGCATACAATTTTTAAGCTGAACTATTAAAGATCGGATACTGATAATCACCAATTATAAATATTAATATTTTTTAACGCGACTGTTTACGTGCATAAAATGCATCGACCGGACTTTACTGTTGATATGAAATCGTATCGGCCAGGAAACAGAATTATGGATGCAGTTAACGGCAATTTTATTGCCTTGATAGATATATTAAATATTACCTAAAAGAGATACATAAACCAATTAACTAAACAGATACAACATACTTTTAAAATGTATATCCCTAAAATAACACTTATTGAATGATATTATTTGTGTGGTAATTTATTTACTTATCAGCAAGTACCAATAGTTAATTAAACCGAGTACCGACCCAATTTATAAACCAAATTAAACCTAAAAAATGCCAATGAACAAAAACCGACAACAAATCTCACCCAAACACCAATTATTATTTTTTAATGTTCAATTAAAGACCCAATTATGAAAAAGAATTTACTAAAAGAAATTCCATTTATTAAGAAACCCCAGGTTTACCTGGGTATAATACTCCTTTTATTTTTTTCAAGCATATCAGTAGCTGCAAAGGTAAATAACGTTAAAGCGGTTAAAAAATTATATGCCTCTAATGAGGATATCAATGCGTATGTTTCAACAGTAAAGGGTACCGTTACAGATGCTGCAACCGGTGAAGTACTGCCGGGCGTATCGGTAAAAATTAAAGGCTCAAAAGGCGCAACAACTATAACTGATGTCAACGGAAGGTTTACCATCAGCGCAGATGATAATGCAACACTGGTATTTAGCTATGTAGGTTATGATGCTATAGAGATGCCGGTTAACGGGCAATCCTTGTTAGCGGTTAAATTAACCCCATCCAACAAGAACTTAAATGAAGTTGTAGTAGTTGGCTACGGTACGCAAAAAAAGGTTTCTGTAACCGGTGCTATTGATAAGGTTTCAGGAGCTGTAGTTGTAGACGGGCGTCCTGTTACCAGTACTGTCGAAGCACTTCAAGGCGAATCTCCTAACCTTATTATCCAGCAAAAGAGCTGGGTGCCTAATGGAGGGGGGTATAATATCAACATCAGGGGAACCGGAACGCTTGGTAATAACGATCCTTTAGTGGTTATTGATGGTATCATTGGCGGCAATCTCACCACCCTTAATCCAAGTGATATTGATAATATTTCTGTTTTGAAGGACGCTGGTTCCGCTGCTATTTACGGGTCACGCTCGGCAAATGGTGTAATATTGGTTACTACAAAAAAAGGGAAAATAGGTGCCAAGCCAACTGTAACATACTCTGGTATTTATGGCACGCAAGTACCAATTATCCTGATACACCCGGTAAGTGCTTATCAAAATGCGCTTGATAAGAATATGTCGCTGGCTAACTCAGGCGAACCGGCACAATATGATAGTGCTCAATTGGCCGCTATACAAGCTGCCGGCAATGGCGACTGGCGACTGGAAACAATTTTGCATAATGCACCTCAAACAAATCAAAATTTTAGCGTAAGCGGTGGTTCACCAACCAGCACTTATTTGATGTCTTTTGGCTACTTTGATCAGGAAAGTAATTTAGTAAAAAGTGCATTAAATGGTGCTTACGGTATAAAAAGATACAACTTCCGTTTAAACCAAACGGCAACATTAAACAACTTTAGTACCGGCTGGAACTTAGCATATATAAAAAGTATGATAAATGAGCCTGTTGTTGGCGATCCGAGCGGTTTAATTGGCGATGTTTTCCGCGCTCCCTTAACAGATAATTTCCAGGATGCTCAGGGCAACTACCTAACAGGTTTTGTTACCTACAATCCTTTGGATGTTTTGCGCAACGGCGGTTATCAGTATTCTGACAGCGACGAAATAAACGGAAGCTTTAACGTAGCATACGCTATTACACCTGATTTAAAGATCAGGGGCACATTTGCAGGTATTGTAGCAGCAAACTCAAAGTTGCGCAGGCAGGTTCAATTAGAATTTTATCCGTCAGGCTCATATAACACCGACAGAGAGACTCAAAACTCGGACTCTAAATCGCTTCAAACAAATACAAATGTGCTTGCAGAATATACCAAAAAATTTGGTAAGAGTAATTTAGATGTTTTGGGTGGTGTTGAAAATGAATCATATCATATTCAAAGTAATGCTATTCAAGATGATTTGACCGATGCACTTTTAGGTGTTCCTACTACAGGTACAACCATAGATGCAGGCGGTTCATATAACTCCATTGCAGGTACTGCAGGTACCGGCTTTCCAAATACTTACGAATACAGTATTAATTCTTTTCTTGCCAGGGCAACCTACTCTTATGCTGATAAGTACTATTTAGAGAGCAGTATAAGAGGCGATGCATCTTCAAAGTTTCCTTCCAATAAGCGCAATGGATATTTCCCATCAGTTAGTGGTGCATGGAGGCTTACGGAAGAAGGTTTTATGCATGCCTACAAAGAAAATATCGGCGACCTGAAACTGAGAGCTAATTATGGTACCCTCGGCAATCAAAACGTTAATCCGTACCAGTTTCTATCAACGTTCAATAATAATAGTAACGTTTACGCTTTCAACAACAATGCCGTATCCGGTGCCACCCGTAACTTAGCCAATCCGGATATCACCTGGGAGCGGGCTGCATCCTTTGATCTCGGCCTTGACGGCTCAATGGTAAAAGGCAAGTTGAATTTTGGTTTTGACTATTTCAATAAGATCACCAGTGATATACTCGCGCCACGCCAGGATGTTCCTACTTTTTTCGGATCAAGTTTTCCTTCATACAATACGTCCAAAGTACAAGTTAGAGGGTGGGAAGCTAAGATCACTTATTCAACAAGGGGCGAATTTTCTCAAAACATCTCGTTTAACATTGCAAACTCTACCAGTAAATTGCTGGCCTACAGCTTTGGCCAAACGGAAAATGTTTTCCAACGGGAAGAGTTTGAGTTTGTACACAGGGTAGGTTATCCGATAACTGTTTATCAGGGATACAAAGTTGCGGGTATATACCAGACACAGGCACAAGTGAATACGCTTCCTAGATTTGCGCAATATACTACAGGCCTGGCTCCCGGTGATCTGTATTTTGTTGATAAAAACCACGATGGCGTAATTGATACAAAAGACAAGTTCATATTGGGTGATCCCTTTCCGCATTACACGTTTGGGTTAAATTACAATGCTTCTTATAAAGGCTTTGACCTCACCATTTTTATACAAGGTGTATTGAAAAGGGTTGAATTGATAAGAGGTGAATTACTGGAGCCTTATCACTTTACTAACTACGGCGGTACCGTTTATCAAAGTTCCAGCGATTTTTGGACTCCTCAGAATACCGGTGCCAAGTATCCGCGCCTGGCCGAACATGGGACAGTTGCAAATAGTAATGATTGGCGCACAGGGTCTGACCAGTATCTGTTTAACACAGCTTACGGCAGACTTAAAAACCTGCAAGTAGGATACACCTTCCCATCTTCGCCACTTGCCAAGATAGGTATCAAAAGAGCAAGAATATATGTTACCGGGCAAAACCTTATTACCGTGTCACCTTTGAAATTTGCTGATCCTGAAACTACAGAATTTGGCAATAATTTAGATAATACTTCGGGCGCCGATAGTCCAAGGTCGTATCCTACACCGAGGTTTTATGGCATGGGGTTAGATTTAACTTTTTAATAATTTAATTTGAAATATTATGTGTTCAAGACTTTTAAATAAAACAAATCTCATCATACTTCTCTTGGTTGTTATGGCAAGCTGCAAAAAGCTTAACCTCACACCCCAAAACCAGTATACAGATGCAAACTTTTGGCAGGTGGATGCTAACGCATATAACGCCTTGGCCACTTGTTATAGCCAGCAAATCAGCGGAGGATATTCGGGCTCGAGTTCCGCGGCGCAGGCATACTTTTATAACGAGGCCCTTTCTGATAACGCTTATTGCCCACTGGATGTAAACGTTGGTACGCCAACTGCTATATCAAGTGGTGATGATGCAAACTTTAACGCGGGTATAAATAGGGTTAAATATGAGTGGGCCAGTTACTATACTGACATTCGTTCATGCAATTTATTCCTTGAAAATATCGACAAAAATACAACACTGGGCGGCGCATTGATTGCCAGGATGAAAGGAGAAGCCAGGTACATAAGGGCTCATACTTATTTCCGGTTAACAAACCTCTACGGCGATGTGCCTCTAATCACAACTGTGCAAACTCCTGATGAAGCAAAAGTAACCGCAAAAACCGCTAAGGCTACCGTTGTACAATTTATTCTGAATGAGTTGGACGCTGCTGCTGCTGTTTTGCCAAGAAGAGACGATCAGGCTGCTGCTGATTTTGGGCGCGCAACAAAAGGCGCGGCAAAAGCAATGAAAGCAAGAGTGCTATTATACAACAATAACTGGGCAGGTTGTGCAAGCCTTTGCGACAGTTTAATGAATAACCAAGCTGTATACGGTACTTATACCCTGATGCCAAAGTACTCTGATGTGTTTTCTACCAATCATAAATATAACTCAGAAGTGATTGCTGATCTGGGTTATTCAAAACCTAACCGTACCTGGGGAGATTGGTCTGATCTCGGCCCTTTTTATACCGGCGATGGCGCTATTGCAGCTAGTAACAGTAACCTTGTGCCTACTCAGGATCTGGTTGAAAGCTACTTAACACTGGATGGCAAAAGCATAACTGATCCCGGTTCCGGATACGATCCTGATAATGCGCCATACGCAAACAGAGATCCTCGTTTAGCTTACACCATAGTGTATGATCAATACCAGTGGGTAAATCAATTGGGCAACACACACACAATTGATATTAAACCGGGATCAGTTACTGATCTGACGAGTCCCGACGCAGCGAATCTATATGGCGGTGGCAAGGGCACCTCTTCCGGATATTTCTGGAGAAAATATTTTGATCCTACCGTTAATGACGGATTTAATTATGGAGAAAACATAATTATTATAAGATGGGCCGAGGTATTATTGATGGATGCCGAGGCAAAAACAATGCTTGGCCAAATGGATGCCTCTGTTTGGGATAACACAATAAAACCACTGAGGGCAAGGGCTGGTTTTGTTAATCCGCTGGCTTTAAATTATCCAGGCAATACAACCATGAGTATGATCGATCAGGTTAGAAATGAAAGAAGGAGCGAATTGGCCCTTGAGTCATTACGCTATGACGACATTAAAAGATGGAAAATAGCAGAGATCGTGCTAAATCACCCAACTGGCGATGAAGTACGCGGTGCTAAATTTGCAGCAAATAATACTGAATTCATCAAATTAACAGTAAGGAGATTTGACCCGGCTAAACATTATTTGTGGCCGATCCCGACAGAGACTATACAAACCGATCCACAAATTACCCAGAATCCTGGATGGTAATTAATGGTATGAAATTGATACAATGATTTATTGCCATATTTTTTGGTGTTGTGTCAATCTTTTAAAATAGGTTAAATAGGGGCAGGGCGCCTGTATGGCATTCGGCCCTTATTTAAATTCAACGAGAGCAGCAAGCTGATGTTAATTTGTAAAATAGCTGACGGCTGTATTTATGGCTATATAAACTCATTTTAGTTACCAAATAGCGATTTAAACCTTATTCCATGGTAGCATAACCTAACAACAAATTGGTACTAAGCCTGCTTGTTTTCTTTACTCTTTTTCTCACGAAAATAGAAGCAGTAGGGAATAAGCAGCTAATAAAAGAACGATCGCTATGTCAAAACAAATAACAGTACAGCAAATAATTGACCGTATCAAACACCAGTTTGGTGATACCTGGCAGCATTCTCCGGCAGATGTTTTTAATGCGGGCAATCCGGACATAATTGTTACGGGTATTGTCACATCCTTCACCTCATCCATAGAAGTACTCAAAAAGGCTGTTGCAGCAGGTAAAAATCTGCTTATTACCCAGCAACCTGCTTACTACATGGAAACGGAAGAATATCTGGAAGGCGACCCGGCTTTTACTTATAAAAAGGACTTTATTGAGCAGAATAAATTGGTAATATGGCGATTCTACGATAATTGGAATTCGAGACCAGTGGATGGGCAGTTGCTCGGGCTCGCCAAAGCACTTGGTTGGGATAAATACCATATCCACAACGGCGAAAGTGAGGCTTACGCCAAACATAATAAGTATTTCAATCTCCCCGAAAGTACGCTGAAAGATCAGGTAATAAAATTCAAGAACAAGTTGAACATCCCTGGTCTCCGTGTTATTGGCGACCCTGCCACGAGGATAAAAAAGGCCGCGCTGTCGCACGGAATGTTTCAACTCACAGAATTACAGGAATTTTTGAAAGATCCGGATGTTGATCTTATTGTAATTGCCGAAGCAATAGAGTGGGAAAGCTGCGAGTATTTCAGGGATATTTTGACCTGGAAAGGAAAAAATAAAGCAATGATACTGATTGGGCGCGAAGCTTCCGAAGATCCGGGTTACGGAGAAGTGGCAGCCTGGCTCAAAACATTTATCTCTGAGGTGCCCATCGAGTGGATACCCGCAAACGAACCGTTTTGGGTACCCGCATAATTATAGAATAGAGGACTATGAAAAACAATGATATATCCAGAAAAAAATTCATCCGATTTGCCGGAACGGGTTTGGTTGCCGGGCTTGGAGCAGGTTTGTTATTACCACAATTGGGATATTCCGCGAGCAGCAAAAACAAAGGGGCCAATGGTGAAATATCGGCAGGAGAGGTGATTGAACGCATTAAGAAAAATATTGGCGTACCCTGGAAACAGGTTACCGTTGACACTATAAAAGGCGGTGGCAGCCCTGATATTGTTGTAACTGGTATAACAACCACTTTTATGGGAACGCTTGATGTACTTCAAAAATCGGTTAAAGCTGGCAATAACTTTATCCTGACCCATGAACCTACATTTTGGACCAATCTTGACCTTGGCGAGGGTTTAACAGGTGACCCCCTATATCTTCATAAACAAGACTTCATAAAAAGCAATAGTCTTTTTGTACACCGGTTTCATGACAATTGGCATGCCCGAAAGCCAGATGGGATTTTTGAGGGATGGAACAAAATAATGGATTGGGATAAATACCATTTTGACGAAGTTAATAATGTATATGAACTGCCCGCCGAAGTTACGTTAGCTACTTATGCCAGTGAAGTAAAAAGGCGACTGCAGAGCGATGGGGTGAGGGTTATTGGCGATCCGGACCTGAAAGTTAAAACAGTAAACAGGGGATCGAACAAAATACCCCGCGGCGGCGCGCCTAATGCTGATGTTACGATAACCTACGAACCCGACAGGGAGAATAACAACGTGGAATGGGAAAGGGACCTTATTGCATCAGGCCAAAAAAAGGGGTTTATTATTGTTTCACACAACAGGCTCGAAGAATTTGGGATGGACAACTGTGCAAACTGGTTGCGCACATTCGTTCCGGAGGTGCCTGTTCAGTTTATCCAGTCGGGCGATCCTTTTTGGAGAACAGTTAAATAGGAGGTAAAAATCATGAAAAATAGTTCAAAACGATTTAAGACCATCTTTATAGCGCTTATTATTCTATTTACGGGTTTTGGTTCCTCTAATGCTCAGCCTTTGTGGAATACCATGAAAAAGGAGAATACGGTATTGAAGGTTTCGGCATGGTTTACCGCACAGGAAGTGAATAAATACCTGTCAACCGGTGCCGGTTTAGATGATGCTATTAAGTGGTGCAAACAATACGGCATTACCAAAGTACACCTGGAAGCCTTCGGCAGAGGGCTTTATGCTAAAAAAGAAATACTTATAGCGGCAAGGGATAAGTTCCTGAAAGAAGGCTTTGAAGTATCAAGCGGTGTTACTACCACCCAATTTGGCAAAAATGCGGTTAACGGCGGTGATGGCGTTGTAGAATGGACCGGTTCACAGTGTTACACAAATAAAGAAACACAGGCCGAACTGCAGCGGCTTATTGAATACACGGCTTCGATGTTTGACGAGATTATATTGGACGATTGGTTTTTTACCCAATGCCAGTGTGATGAATGCATCAGGGCACGCGGCGATATGACCTGGGCAAAATACTACACCACCTTGATGGATAAAATGAGCCGCGAACGTGTGGTTGGCCCTGCACACGCTATCAATCCCAAAGTAAAAGTTATTATAAAATATCCGCAATGGTATGATGAGTATCATATACGTGGCTATGATGTAGTTGGCGAGCCCGCAATTTTTGATGGTATTTGGATCGGCACTGAAGACCGGAACTTTGAATATGATAAAGACAAAATAGGTTACGAAATTGGCTATAATGCCTATTTTAATATGCGCTGGTTGGCAACACTGGGCAAGGTTGGCGGCGGCGGATGGTTTGATACCGGCGGCGACAGAACAAAAGTAAACACTTATATAGAGCAAGCCCGGCACACCGTGCTTGGCGGCGGAAGCAATATGATTTTATGGAGTTACAGCGGCCATGTAGCATCTCCGCTTAAGATGGAGGCGCTAAGTAAAGAGCTTCCCGCGCTAATTAAGTTGGCCAAAATTGTGCAGGCAAGGCCAATAAAGGGAGTTAGCCTGGTAAAGCCCGGTAATAGCGACCCGTTTGAAGAAGAATGGATATGTAGTTTTTTAGGTGAGCTTGGTATTCCGTTTGTGCCGGCCAGCAAGGTGGATGAACAGGCTAAATCAGTGGTGTTCCCGGTGCAGGTACTTAAAGACACTGACATTGTTGCAAAGTTTGGCCGCATGGCAAACAAAGGTACTCCTATTGTTATTACAGACGGTTTTGCAAAAAGGTTTGCAGTGCATATTGCCTATCTCAACAATGCTAACGTATCGGTACTGCCTGTAAACGGGTCGCCTAAAACGCTTTTAAATATACCCCGCCAGCAAATTAAGTTCTACAGGGATAAACTACTGGCACCCTTTGGGTTAAAATTCGACGCACCGGCCAAGGTGGAGCTTTATCTTTTTGGCGACGACACTTTTGTTGTGGAGAATATAAATGATGAGTCTGTTGACGTGTCGCTTGATTTTCAGCATGTAGCCAGCGTAGCCAAAATTTTAACATTGCCCGAAGACAATGCTAATGCCACGCTTTCACAAACCGGTAACAGTGTAAAGCTCCACATTTCACCGCATACGCTGGTGGCTGTTTCTTACAAATAGTTTTAAAAAAATTATTAATGATTAATGAACTGCACATGTCGAAAGAAATTAATAGGGCTTCTAAAAAGCCGCTAAAACTCATCGCCGTTATTATTGTATTGTTGTCGGTAACTACTATATGCCGGTCGCAAACAAATCAGCTTCGCCCGGTTGATTATGTAAATCCCCTCGTTGGTACCGCACCTATGCTTGATAAGGATCACCTGGGTAATAACCCCGCCCCAAACGAAGACCTTTACTATGGGAGCGTAAATCCGGCTGCAAAAGTACCCGATCCAAACGGCACTCTTCAACTTGGCCCGGTAAGCGGTTTCGACGGATGCTGTTATCATGTCCGCGGTTCGGGATATCGTTATGATGATGGTTCTATTATGGGTTTTACCCATTTTAACGGGCAATACAGCAAGGATAATAACCTGCTTTTTATGCCTTCAATAGGTGCCATAAAAACGGAAGCTGGTCCCCGCGATCAGCCCTTTCTGGGTTATCGGTCGTTAAAAGATACCTTGAGGGAGAAGGCAACTGCCGGGTATTATACGGTGTTTTTAACCACCCCGGGCATAAAAGCAGAGCTTACTGCCACAAAGAATTGTGGTTTTCATCGTTATACCTTTCCTGCATCTAAACAAGCTAATATTCTTATCGACCTGGCAAATTGCCGGCCGGATGCTATGGATGCCTCGGTAACCATAGTTGATAAACATACTATCGAGGGGTATCAATTGAGCGGTAGAAATAAAATTTACTTCCGCGCCGTATTCAGTAAGGATTTTTCGGAGTCTGGCACGTGGAAAAACAGGATAGTATCACCAAATTCATCTTCTGAAAACGGTGCACCGATAGGGGCGTACGCTACCTTCAACACCTCAACTGGCGAGGAAATACTGGTTAAGGTTGGTACTTCAAAAACAAGTCAACAGGATGCTGACGCTAACCTTGCACAGGAAATACCGGGGATGGACTTTGATGCAGTGCATCAACAGGCAGTGTTAGCGTGGAATAAGGTGCTAAGCTACATAACGGTTGAAGGTGGCTCGGAAGCAGACAAAATAAACTTTTACACGTCGATGTACCATTTAACTGAAGGGCCTGCCTATGCAGGAGGCTGGATAGGAGGATCGTTTTGTACTCCCTGGACTGTACGGATATTGATGCGCGGACGGAATTGGTTTAGCAGCAGGATTGATAACCGCGACATCAACAACCTGGGCAGCAAGTGGGTTTGGAGCGGCGAGTTTTGGGGCATCGGCTCGGCCTGGGCACCTTTGGGTATGTATAACAGAGGTTTCCGCCAGTTTGATTTAAATGCGATATATACAAAACTGCGCGCTGAAGCCATGGCCGGCGGCGGCGAAATAGGTGATGCCTACCGCAAATATGGTTATGTGCCTATAGGGGTTGTTAATAATTGCATTAACCACTCGCTTGGGCTTGCCTATAGCGACCATGTACTTGCCGAATATGCCAAAATATTGGGCAAGACAGATGACTATAAATACTTTTTGGAACGGTCTAAAAACTATAAAAATGTTTACAATGCATCGATTGGGTTTTTTATGCCGCGTAACACTGATGGTACCTGGTTGCTTGTTGATCCGTACGACGTACATGCAGAAAGTATTTTCAGGGAGGGCAATGCCTGGAATTATTTGTTTTACGTAATGGGCGATGTGCCCGGACTTATTGATTTGCTGGGCGGCCCTAAAGGGTTTGATGCGCGGTTAGATACCATGTTTACCAAACCGCTGCCCGCAACAGCTTTTCCGCTTCGCGATGTAACCGGCTTCCTTAACCTGTATTGCCATGGCAACGAGGTTTATCGCCACATACCTTATCTATACAATTATGGCGGGCAGCCATGGAAGACCCAGGCTATCGTTCGCGAAATCCAAAAAACGCTTTACCGCCCAACACCCGCCGGAATGTGCGGTATGGACGATTATGGTCAGCAATCAGGCTGGTTCGTATCAAGCGCTATGGGCTTTTATCACGTTGATAACTTAACCGGTGATTGTGATATCGGTAGTCCGCTTTTTCCGAAGGTTACCATTAACCTGGATGGGCCTGGTCCTGGCAAATTTGAAATTATAGCCCATAATGTTTCTGATAAGAATATGTATATCCAGTCGGCAACATTAAATGGCAAACCGCTTGACGTACCGAGATTTCATCATAACGACATTATTCCCGGCGGAAGCCTCGTTTTTGAAATGGGGCCAAAGCCTAACTACAACTGGGGAATTAATATGCTAACAGAAAATTGATATATACCTGCATACACTTATAAGCCGCATTAAATATACACTATGAACAGAAATACGTTTATTAAAAAATCATCACTACTCAGTGCCGGGTTAATGCTTAGCCGTGTACCGGTCTTTGGCAACGAGATCTATCCGATAGTAAGAATTGCCGGAAATAAAAGAAACTTCAAAAGCGATGTAATCGAAAATACCATTGCAGAGTTACAGGCGAACATTAAAGACAAAGAACTTGGCTGGCTTTTTGGCAATTGCTTCCCCAATACGCTGGATACAACCGTAACTTATAAAATGAACGCCGGTAAGCCGGATACCTATGTTATCACTGGCGACATCGATGCGATGTGGCTCAGAGACAGCAGTGCACAGGTTTGGCCCTACCTAAGCTTTATTAAAAAGGACAAAAATCTACAGCAATTAATTGCAGGGGTAATAAACCGCCAAACCGCCTGCGTTTTACTTGACCCTTACGCTAATGCATTTTATGATAATAAGACGAAGATAAGCCCATGGAAAAATGACCTTACTGATATGAAACCTGGCGTGCATGAGCGCAGATGGGAGATAGATTCCGTTTGTTATACCATACGCCTGGCCTATCGATATTGGGAACTAACCGGCGATATCACGCCGTTTGACGCGCAGTGGAAACAAGCAGTTGTACTTATTTTGAAGACCTTAAAAGAGCAGCAGCGAAAAAACGGCAATGGTCCTTATCATTATCAGCGTAAAGACAGCAGGCACCCCGAAGGCTCGCCTGCAAACCCGTACGGGCCGCCAATGAAACCAGTGGGTTTAATATGTTCGGCATTTAGGCCAAGCGACGATGTTACCATGTACCCCTTTCATATTCCATCTAACTTTTTTGCGGTAGCGAGCATGCGCAAGGCTGCAAAAATGATGACCGCTATAGCAGGAGATAAAGCCGTTGCCGATGAATTTTACGCATTGGCAACTGAAGTAGAAAATGCCTTAAAGACGCATGCCGTTTTTGAGCATAAAGATTACGGTAAAATTTATGCCTACGAAATTAACGGGCTTGGCGATTATAATATTATGGATGATGCCAATATACCCAGCCTTTTAAGCCTTCCCTACTTAGATGCCATGTCAAATACCGATCCTATCTATCAAAATACACGCAGGGCGATGTTGTCATCTGCAAATCCGTATTTCTGTAAAGGCACCGCGGGCGAAGGCATAGGCGGCCCGCATGCTGGTAAAGATATGATATGGCCCCTGGGCATTATTGCGAGGGGAATGACGAGCCGCGATGACCAGGAAATAAAGCTATGTATAGAGTTGCTTAAAAGGAGCAGTGCAGGGACAGGCTTTATGCACGAAGCTTTTAATAAAGATGATCCTTCAAAATTTACCAGAAGTTGGTTTGCATGGGCAAATACAATATTCGGTGAGTTTATTTTGAAGACCTACATAAACAAGCCGCATTTATTGGGCTAGCCTGCAAATAATCACTGGTTTAATGTGCCGGAAAAAAATGAGCAATATTATCGATATAAATAAACAAACGGTTAACTAACTAAAATTCTTCACTTATGATTATTACTAAAAAACACTTACTCCTTGTTTTATTTTTAACTTTTTTTTCAAACTTTCTTTGGGCGCAACAGAAACCTAAAACCAGCAATGGCTTTTACAAAAAAGAGATGCAACAGTTGCAGGCATCTATTCAAAAGAATTTTTACGATAAGGCTGCCGGATATTACGTTGTAGTGGTTGACCCCGCCCAGCGCGAAAAGAAAGGCGATTACCTGAGGCAATATACCTATCTATGGTCGCTATGCGCGTTATACCAGGCAGCCAACGAAATGGAAAAGCTCAACCCTAAAGCTAACCTGATGGCCCCGCTGCTTAAAATGATGAACGATTATTATAATCCGGCCCCGCCAAAACCGGGATATTCTGATTATATCATGAAGCTAAAACCCGGTGAGCGTTATTATGATGATAACGAGTGGATTGGCATTACTGCGTTAAACGCTTATGCAAGGACAAAGCAACAATCAGACTTGAAGCTTGGCAAATTGGTTTACGATTTTATAATGACCGGGTATGACCAGGTTTTAGGCGGAGGATTTTATTGGAAGGAAGGTTCCTTAAGTTCTAAAAATACTTGCTCAAACGGCCCCGGTATTTTAGTGGCCCTTCAGTTATACCAGGCGACAAAGAATAAAGCCTATCTGGATACCGCCTTGAAGGTGTACAATTGGACAAATAAAGCATTGCAGGCTCCCTCGAAATTGTATTATGATAACATTCGCACCAGGGATGGTAGTATCAGCAAGCCAGTGTTATCCTATAATACAGGTACTATGCTTGAGGCAAATGTGTATTTGTACGAGATTACAAGGGATAAAAAATATTTAGCCGAAGCAAACGCTATTGCCGACAGCTCACTTACTTTCTTTTATGGCAGTGGTAAGTTTAGGGATGGTTATTGGTTTAACGCCGTATTGTTAAGAGCTTATCAGCACTTGCTGAAATACAACAAGGACACCAAATACATCGTCGGTTTTAAAAAATGCCTGAATTATTCTCTGCAAAACGAAAAGAATGAGCAGGGCTTATTCACCGAAAAAAACGGTGTAAGAAATTTAGTTGATCAGGGTGGAATGCTGGAAATACTGGCCCGCTATGCGTGGCTCGAAAGCCGGTATGATTTAACAGGTAATCCCAAATAAAAATTGGAATGTTAAATATTGAAAATTTTGAAAAGAAGGTAAGAACACTTAACGTCTTTTTATTTTAAATAGCTATGAGATACACTCATCGGCTTTGCGCATCTGCAATGAAATTATTGAGGGTTAAGGACTTTCTGTTGGATGTATAATATATATGAATAATGATATGTCAAAAAGAACGAAGCAGAACGCTATAAGCTTTATAGCTGGCATCAGTATTACTTTTATTTTGTTGTTAATAACTATAAACGTTTGGGCGCAAAAAAAGCCGAAACAATTAACGGGGAAGCGGTTGACTGATTATGTAAACCCGCTTATCGGTACTGCGCCCATAACTGATAAAGAGTATGCCGGGAACAACCCTGCACCTGGCGAACAGCTTTATACCGGCACCGTTAACCCCGGGGCCATGGTGCCCGATCCCAACGGTTACGTTTGTGCCGGACCGGTAACAGGCTTTGATGGCTGCTGCGGTCACATGCGCGGTGCCGGTTATCGTTTTGACGATGAAACTATTATGGGTTTCACCAATTTAAACGGAGAATACAGCGATGTAAACCAATTGTTGTTTATGCCGACTGTTGGCCCGATAAAAACGACACCGGGTGACTGCACCAATAATCCGTTGGCTGGTTATCGATCGGAGAGGGATAAACAGCGGGAAAAAGCATCGGCAGGATATTATACCGTTTTTTTGACAACTTATGGCATAAAAGTGGAGCTTACAGCTACAAAAAATTGCGGCTTTCACCGGTACACTTTCCCGGCATCAAAGCAATCAAACGTACTTATCGACCTGGCTAATTGCCGCCCTTCCGCTTCAAATGCATCGGTAAAGATGGTAAATAAACACACCATCGAAGGGTTTCAAACTATTGGAGGTGCGAATGTTTATTTCTATGCGGTATTTAATAAAGATTTTGCACTGGCCGGTACATGGAAAGATAATATCGTTACACCGGCCTCATCTTTGGCCGAAGGAAGTCCGCTGGGGGCTTATGCTACCTTTAATACTGCTGCAGGCGAAGCGGTTCTGGTTAAGATTGGTACATCAACCATCAGCCAGGCCGATGCTGCAAAAAATCTTGAGCAGGAAATACCTGGGATGGATTTTAATACCGTGAGGCAACAAACCGAAGCATTATGGACTACCATTTTAAACCGCCTGAAAGTTGAAGGTGGCACTGAGGCAGAACGCGTAAATTTCTATACCGGAATCTATCGTATGGCAGCGGGGCCCCAATATTCGTGGTTTCCGGGCAATACCATGGGCGGGGTGATTTTGGCCCGCGGAGCGGATTGGGTAACAAAGCGTGCAGCTGGCATCAAGGGCAGGTGGGGCGGCGGTTATTGGGGGCCGGGCAACGTGGCCGGAATAGTGGGGCTATACAAAATGAATTTTCGTAGCATGGATATAAAAACGGTATATCAAAAAATACGTAACGATGCCATGAGCGGCAATGGTAAAGCTGGCGATGCCTACCGGAAATATGGTTATATACCTGACAATTCGGGCGTAAATGACTATGTGAACCGCTCGATTGGACAGTCGTACGATGATTATGCGTTATCAGAATTGGCAACTATAGTTGGAAACACAGCCGATCATGATTACTTTTTGGCGCGTTCAAAAAATTACAAGAAACTCTATAACCCTTCAACAGGTTTCTTTACTCCACGCAGGGCCGAGGGTTCCTGGATCGTGCCTTTAGACCCTATAGAGCCCCATGCCGAAGACATTTACCGCGAAGGTAACGCATGGAACTACCTTTGGTTTAATGTGGGGGATATACCGGGTCTTGTTGATCTGCTTGGCGGTCAAAAGCAATTTATTAGTAAACTCGATGAGTTTTTTAATACAAAATACAATCCTAAAGTACCCCTGCGCGATCTTACCGGCGTAATGGGGTTATACTTTCATGGGAACGAGCAATACAGGCATATCCCTTTTTTATATAACTATGTGGGGCAGGCATGGAAAAGCCAGGCCATGGTCAGGAAAATTCAGTTAGCACTTTACCGCCCTGTTCCTGCAGGCTTATGCGGCATGGACGATTATGGCGATATGGAGGGTTGGTATGTGATGAGTGCACTTGGTTATTACCAGGTTGACCATGCTTCGGGCTATTATGACATTGGCAGCCCGCTGTTTCCCAAAGTAACCATCACGCTTGAGGGTGCAAAGCCGGGGATATTTATTATCAAAGCCAATCATGTGTCCGACAAGAATATGTACATCCAATCGGCCATGCTAAACGGTAAACCGCTTAATGTAACGCGTTTTCGGCAAAATGACATGGTCCCGGGCGGGAGTCTTGTTTTCGAGATGGGCCCAAAACCTAATATCAACTGGGGTGCGGGGAAATAATCAGCAAGCTAAAAATAAACAACAATCAGACCCTAATATTATGAAAAAACATACTTTACTAATCGCCTTATTCTTGCTGGTAATCAGTTATTCCAAAGCTCAAAAGTCGCCAATTAATTACGTTAATCCTCTATTAGGTACGGCAACTTTATGGGACCCTAAAGACCTTGGCTTTGTACCTACGCATCGGTCATGGGGTGCTGAAGTATTCCCGGGTGCGTCGCTTCCGAATGCGATGGTGCAGTTAAGCCCGGTAACCCAGTTTCATAGCGGCTCGGGTTATCAATATGAAGATACTGTGATATACGGCTTTACCCATACAAGTAAAGGGCATTGGAATTTATGTAACGTTCCACTGATGCCTGCTACAGGTACTTTTACTGCCGATGATTATAAATCTGCTTTCAGCCATAAAAATGAAACTGCTCATCCCGGCTACTACCAGGTTTATCTGGAACGGTATGGTATCAATGCCGAATTAACGTCAACATTAAGATGTGCCTTCCATAAATATACCTTCAAACCCGGCCAGAGCAAAAAGTTAATTGCAGACCTGTCGATGGCTAATGATCGGATCAGGAGCTGGAACATCCAGAAAGCAGGCAGTAGTATTTTTACAGGATTTCAGCAGGGGGGAGAAAAGTTGTATTTCTACGCGGTTGCCAATCACGAGATAAAAAATATCGATTCGCTGAAAACGGACAAAAAGATAACTCCGGTAATCAGTTTTGTTGACGCAGATAAACCGCTGGAAATTCAGATTGGCTTTTCTTTCGTGAGTATTAAAAATGCGAAAGAAAACTTAGAGAAAGAAATGCTGGGAAAAACCTTTACGCAGGTAAAAAACGAAGCCACGCAAACATGGGAACGTTTATTGTCGCAAATTAAAGTAACAGGCGGCACCGAGCGTCAAAAAGGATTATTTTATTCGTGTTTATACCGCTCATTTTTGTGGCCTGCGCTACGCAGCGATGTTAACGGCGATTTTACCGATATGAGCGGCAAAGTAGTAAACAAAGGTTTTAACTACTATACCGAGCCGTCGTTGTGGGATGATTACCGCAATAAGCTTATCCTATTAGGCATGCTTACACCCAAAGTAACCAACGACGTGATTAAATCATTGATAGATAAAGGTGAAATTATCGGGTTTATGCCAACTTTTTTCCACGGCGACCACGCATCAGTGTTTATAACAGGGTCATATTTAAGGGGGCTACGTAATTATGATGTAAATAGCGCTTACAAATTGATGTTAAAGAACGCCACTGTTGAAGGCACCAGGCACTATGTTGCCGAATATAACGATAAAGGCTATATATCGGAGCCGGAAGTGGAACACCCTGTTACGAAAACCGTAACAAAGGCGGCGGTGACAAAAACGCTGGAATATGCTTATGATGATTACGCCGTGGCTTTATTAGCTAAAGAATTAAAGGATACCAGCAGTTACAAAATGCTGATGAAAAGGACAAAAAACTATAAAAACGTATTTGACCCATCAACACAGTTTATGCGCGGGCGTTTGGCTAATGGTGAATGGGTAAAGAATTTTGATCCTTATTACCCATATTACGAATATATGTACCGGGAAGCCAATGCATGGCAATCCACTTTTTTTGTCCCCCATGATCCTTACGGTTTGGTGGCGCTTTTTCCAAGTAAAGAAGCTTTTGAGAAAAAGCTGGATGATATGTTCACTATCCCATGGAAAGGGTATGAGGCAGATAACCTTTCGGGCTTTATTGGCCAGTACTGCCAGGGTAATCAACCCGATCACAGTACTCCATTTATGTATTATTTTGTCAATAAGCAGGAAAAATCGCAGGTTATATTAGATAGCATCATGAACCATTACTATGATATGGGAAAATATAAGCTGGCTTATGCAGGTATGGATGATGCAGGCGAAATGTCATCATGGTTTGTATTTAACGCGATGGGGTTTTACCCGTTTTCTCCGGCCGATCCAAAGTATATTGTTTCGGTACCGCTTTTTGATAAAGTGAATTTTACGTTCGGCGGTACCGGCACCACCTTTACCATTATTAAAAAGAATAAGGGTAAAAAAATTATCAATATCACTTACGACGGTAAAAAAGTTAAAGGCTATTTTATTGCAGATGCTGACTTGAAAAAGGGCAAGATATTGATCATTAATACCGATAAGTAAAGGAAATAACAATGCGTTTAATATTGGGTCAAAATTCCCCCTACACACCCTTCTATTTAAACTATTGAATAAGCACAGTCAGTCAAAAAATATGTATCATCGAACAAATATCAAAAGCAATTATCGCAGTACTTTGCGGGCTGTAAAAGAAATCTAAGTAGAACCTGTTTATACCATTTATAATATGAAAGCTAAATTATTTTTACTTTTTTTGAGCCTAACCTTCTCATCTTACCTGCTTGCACAGCGAGGTTTCCCATTTGCAAATGAAATTGCAGCGTTTAAACACAAGGACAGCCTTAATTTTCCTCCAAGAAATGGCGTGCTGTTTATCGGCAGTTCCTCCATCAGGAAGTGGACCGACCTGGAGAAAAGATTTCCCGGCATACCAATTATACGGCGTGGTGTTGGCGGTTGCGAACTTTGGCAGGTAGTGGATTACTATACACCCTACATTCTGTTCCCTTACCATCCTGCTAAAATATTTATTTATGCCGGCGAAAATGATATAGCATCAAACAAAACAGCACAATTTGTAGCAGATGAGTTTGGCAAACTCTGGGTGATGATTAACCGGCAGCTACCATCTGCCGAAATCTATTTTATGTCGATAAAACAAAGTCCCAGCCGGGCAAAATACGATGATGAGATTAACAAAGCCAATGGGTTGATTAAAGCCTATTTAAATAACAAACCAAAGAGCCACTATATAGATATAGAAACAGCAATTTATAAGCCCGGGACAACCAGACCAGATTCGAGTTTGTTTGAATCTGATTATTTGCATTTAAAAAGCATCGGATACGATAAATGGCAAAAAGTATTGCAACCCTACCTTGATTAAATTAAAAAAGGGTAAGAGAAAACGTTTAAACGGCGATAGTTTTGTATTTGAGACGGGATGTATGTGCAAATCGTCCGGGAATCGGCCGATTACAGTTAATTAGGATACACGAATTTATCAACTACACAGAAAAATGGAGCTATGAAAAGAAACACCTTTATTATTGGATGTAGGGCTGATGTTTAGCCGCGTATCAGCCTTTGGGGACATATTATATCCTGTTGTTATAAGGAGAAATGTCATAGTATCGAGTTAAAACTTAATTTTCCATTTTTAAGTCCGCGCGATAAATCGTCTATCGAAGTGTTGCTTATTTGTTGCTTTTTGAGTGTGACTGATCGTTAGATAGTTATAAATTCTATTCCTGCCATTTTAAATACCAATGCTGATTTTGGTGGTGACAAATGGCCGCAGCTAATTGAAGTAACTAAAGACAAGAAAGGTAGTTTGGGTGTTTGCACGATCATCAGCATGTGGGCGATGCTACCGCATTACAGGTATTGGACGATCCGGGTGTGCCTGAGATACCGGCCAATCTGAACATTAATAACATTGATTAAACAGAATAATGATCAAATCACATCTAAAAATACATTTGCTTAAGCCGCGGCTAATAACCGTACTGCTTACTATAAGTTCATTTTCTGTTTCGGCTAAAGACTATCTGGCGTCATATTTTGGCATACAGGCAGGTGGTACAGTTTTAAACACCCGTTCTATACAGTATGGTATAGATTATATCAGTCAGAGTGGGGGCGGCAGGTTGATTTTCCCAACTGGTAAATATCTTATGGGTTGTATACATTTTAAATCTGACGTAATTATTCAATTGGATGAAGGTGCGGTGTTGCTAGGATCGACCAGCCCTCTAGATTATGACAGGCAAAACACACCGTTCGATCATAACTTCAGCACCTCGCTTGCCTTGATTTTAGGGCTTAAGCAACATAACATCGGCATAACCGGTAAGGGAACCATTGACGGGCAGGGTAAAGAACTTGCAGGCAACGTAGGCGAAATGCTAAAGAAAGGGTTTATCAAAGGCGGATCAGTAAGCCGGCCCGACGAGGACCAGCGCCCCATGATCATCAACCTGTTTGGTTGCGAAAACGTTACCATTAAAAACATCACCTTAAAAAATTCGGCCTGCTGGACAGAGTGTTATAATCAATGTAAAAACACAGCAGTTGACAGTATTTATGTAGATAGCCGTGCGTTCTGGAACAACGACGGGATAGATATTGTTGATTGCGACGGTTTTAAATTGAGCAACTCCAATTTTAACGCCAGCGATGACGGCATTTGCTTAAAATCATTAGATCCAGATGTAGCTGATCAAAATATATGGATACAAAACAACAGTATGACCACCGATGCCAGCGGCATCAAGTTTGGCACTGCATCCTTAGGCGGGTTTAAAAACATCCACATAATAAACAATAAAGTGTTTGATACCAACCGCTCAGCTATAGCCCTTGAGGCGGTTGATGGCGCAATAATTGAAAATATTGATATAGACGGCATAGAGGGGAGAAATATTGGCAACGCCATATTTCTACGTGCAGGCGCACGCAAGAGCAGCCGCAAAGGCAAGGTGCAAAATATAAGTATCCAAAACGTTAATGTTGAAATACGTACTGAGAAAAATCCGCTTAAAGCAATGCCAGGGATTGTAATAGCAGGCATGCCCGATCAGATCATAACCGGCATCAGGCTTAAAAATATTGTCATCAAATTTCCTGGAGGAGCTAGTAAAGCATCAGCAAAAATATCTATCGATAACCTAAAGGATATCCCCGAAAAACCAAGCAGCTATCCCGAATACAGTATGTTCGGCGAGCTGCCTTCATGGGGCGTTTATATACGCCATTCCCGCAATGTGCAATTTGAAGGCTTGTCTTTAAGTGTCGGCAATGCTGATTTCAGAACCGCAATTGTTTTGGACGGCGTGCATACTGCATCATTTAAAAAATTAACAGTGAACGAGCCTCATAGTAAAAAGAAAATATTCGCTTACAACTCGTCAGAAATCACACTTAAATAAATATCACAGCAGCTATCCAATTTATGAAAAAAAAATACATCAACATATCGGTCACACTGGCATTGCTGGTAGCCGCCATTACCCTATCGGCATTGAAATATAACCAACGAGACGATAAACCCAATGCCGGTTTAATTACGTCCCAGGGGTTTACGGCGGTAAAACTGATTGAAGGCATAGGCAAAGTGAGGCACATAGCCATTACACAAAATGGAAATATCTATGCACGGCTGGCCCGGCCTGTTAAGGGGCAGTGTACTTTGCTCTTGGAGCAAAACGGCGGAAAAGCTACCGTAAAAATGGGCTTTTTTGCCTCACGTGGACAAAGCGGCAAAGGGCCACAGCTCATCGAGGTTACTAAAGACAAAATAGTAGTTTGGGTATTGCATGCCTGGCAAACTGTGGGCGATGGTACCGCTTTACAGGTATTGGACGATCCGGGGGTTCCCGAGATTCCGGGGCAATCAGAACGCTGATTGGGTAATGAATCGACATTATTAACACATAACATATAATTCCATACGTACATGAATTTCATCAACAAACTAACAGGTTGCTTCATCCTGTTCCAGGCATTAATATCCCAGCTCCATGCCCAGGGTAAATCTATTGACCTGAAGTCACCAAATGGTGAACTAAAAGTATCTATCAATCTGAGCGATAAAATCTATTATTCGGTGACAGGGAATAACCAGGAACTTTTAACAAAAAATCATTTAGCATTAACCCTGCGGGGCGGAACACTTGGGGAAAATCCCAAATTGATATCAGCTAAAAAAACAAATGTCGATGATGTTATAAAACCCTACATCACTTTAAAATTCTCGATCGTAAAAAACAATTATAACGATGTGTTATTAACTTTTAAAGGAAACTACGCGGTAGAATTCCGCGCTTTTAATGATGGTATTGCCTATCGCATTATAACCAGCAAAAAGGGTGATATAGAGGTGCTTAACGAGGATTTTTCTATCAATTTCCCCAGCAATTACATGCTGCATTTACAACAGAATAACGGCTTTAATAGCGCATACGAAGAAGCTTATCAGCACGTAGAATCAAACGTCTGGAAACCCGCGGACAAAATGGCTAATCTGCCTGCTTTGATCGATACCAGAAAGCAATATAAAATTTTGATCAGCGAGTCTGACCTTTATGATTACCCGGGGCTTTTTCTAAAGGGCACAGGTAGTAATGGCGCTGAAGGCGTTTTTCCGAAAGCTCCGCTTGAGTTTGGCCCGGATGGTGACCGCAGTGAGAAAATTTTAAAATCGGCTGATTACATTGCCAAAACTGCCGGAACCCGAAATTTCCCGTGGCGGTATTTTGTAATCACAAATGATGACAAGCAATTACTGGAAAATACCATGACCTTAAAATTAGCTGAAAAAAGTGTGATTGCCGATCCGTCATGGATAAAACCTGGCCAGGCTAGCTGGGAATGGTGGAACGATGCCGCCCCATACGGACCAGACGTGAATTTTGTATCGGGCTATAATCTGGATACTTACAAGTACTATATAGATTTTGCTTCAAAATATGGGGTTAAATACATTGTAATGGACGAAGGCTGGGCCAAAAGTACAACCGACCCTTATACCCCAAATCCTAAAGTGGATGTTAAGGAACTGATCCGTTATGGTAAAACTAAAAACGTAGATATTATTTTATGGTTAACCTGGTTAACAGTACATAATAATATGGATCTGTTTAAGACCTTCCATGAGTGGGGAATAAAAGGCGTCAAGATAGACTTCATGAACCGTAGCGACCAGTGGATGGTCAATTATTATGAAGATGTAGTTAAAGAAGCTGCCAAATATCACATTTTTGTTGATTTTCACGGCGCTTTTAAGCCATCCGGTTTAGAATATAAATATCCAAATTTGATCTCTTACGAAGGTGTGCGCGGTCTGGAGCAGATGCGCGGTTGTACGCCCGATAACAGCATTTATCTTCCTTTTATGCGCAACGCCGTTGGTCCGATGGATTTTACACCTGGCGCTATGCTCAATATGCAGCCTGAGGTTTATAGTTCGGCACGACCAAACGCAGCAGCTGTGGGTACCCGGGTTAATCAAATGGCCTTGTATGTGGTGTTCGAAAGCGGGATACAAATGCTGTGCGATAATCCTACATTATATTACCGCAACGCAGATTGTACCGAGCTTATAACCAGTATACCAACTACCTGGGACGAGACAAAAGCCCTGGTTGCTACCGTGGGCGAGGTGGATGTAGTCGCCAAACGTAAAGGCGACAAATGGTTTATTGGCGGCATTACAAACAATAAAGAAAAGGAAAGGGAAATCGAATTGAATTTTGATTTTCTGGAGAAAGGCAAAACCTATACCATGACTTATTTTGAAGATGGCATAAACGCCGACAGACAGGCCATGGATTATCGTAAAAAGACCATGCAGATAAAAGCCGGCGAAAAAATAACGATTAAAATAGCACGCAATGGTGGCTGGGTCGCCATGCTTAATTAGGTGGGCGATTTGGACATAAATTTTAGTTCATGGAGGGTGATACGAAGTAATAGACCGATAAAATGATTATTGCAAGAATAACTCATTGGGCAGATGGCGACGTAGCTGTCGATCAGGGTTATAGACAGCTACGTCGCCAACTTTGGAAGAAAGTTGCTTAAAGAAGAATTACATCAACCTAAATATCCAATAGCGAAGTAAATGGCAAAAAGTTATTACTCCAATTTATAATAACCAAGTAATGAAAATATTATATCGCATACTAACCGGAACTGTTTTTCTACTACTTTTCACAAGCGGGTTTTCCTCGGCGCAAGCGCCTGTTTTTGACGTCAAAAAGTATGGCGCTAAAGGCGACGGAGAAAATATAGAAACCGAGGCCATTAATAAAGCAATCGAAGCGGCAAGTACTGCCGGCGGAGGCACATGGAGGAATCGAACCCCAATTAGGCCACTTCAAATAAGCTTATAAGTTTCAATTGCTCTACCAAATGGTTCGAATTCTGCCCAGTCTGGGGTTCAAGAATCACTCCATCCCCAATTATTTCATCATTATAAATTCGCACTCGGTCCAATAATTTATTTTAATTCAGTGCCTATTTCTTTAGTTATAGTGGATCGGTAAGACTTATAAAAAATATAGAAGTCTTGTTCATCAAGCGACAATATGCAAATTATTGCCGCCTTCCCTTTGTGACACCGTTCTCGCCAAAGGCGTCGATTGCAAACCAATATTTTTGATCTTTATTTAAACTGCGAATAACAAGGCTGGTGTCCCTATAAACCTGATAAACCCGGTTTAAGTTGTCCTTTTGAATGCCGAACCTGACATTATAACCAATTGCATTTGGCTGCTTATTCCATAACAGTTTAACATTACGCGTATCATCCTTATCTCTTAACACTGCAAATAATTTCACTTTTGCGGGCTTATCGCCTTTGCCCGTTCCAAATACCCTGAAACCTGAAATTGCAAAAGTACCGCCCGGAACCCTATAATTTGTTACTCTTAAATAACGCGCTAAAACAGGTTCTTTAAACGCGTGATACTGATGGGTCAAATCGTCTTCGTTCTTTGTTTTGTCAACCAATTTTATCCACGTTTTGTTATCCTTTGAGTATTCTAAAAGATATTGTTGCGCCAGTATACCGTCGCGTCCAAAAAGCTCGGTATCGTTTTCGGCAAAATTCAATTGCACAGCTCTTATTGTTGATTCAGTGCCAAGATCGACGCTTATCCACTCACCTTTATTGCCGGTTTTAGCGCTCCAGCAATCGCGTATCTCTTCGTCAAACGCAAGCGGTACCGGGTGGCTCTGCAGGCTGGATGACGCTTCCGCAGTTTTTTGATATGATAACATCATCCAACCGGGAAAGAGTTCGCTTATATCTTTGATCTTATGATCGGGCATTATCATCGGGTAGTCGCCGAATTCAGTATGCGTAATCATATTGCCCGCAGCATCAAAGGTTACCGGGAATAAACCTAATCGCCGTTCAAATATGTCCTTTACGGAGATGGTCATTGTTGAAATATGCCAATAGTTGCCATACTTATCTTGGAAGGTCGCACTATGGCCGGCGCCGTTGATAAATCCCTCCGGCTTGGAAGAAAAGGGACTGGTTTCGGCATATATGAACGGACCTAATGGCTTATCGGAAATATAATACCCGTCGGCATAGCTTTTATATTGGGTACCGGGTGCCGAATACTGATAATAATACTTCCCGTTGTATTTGGTCATCCAGGGCGCTTCCGTCCATGGGTTTTCTGTGCTGGTATTATAATCCCCGGGCCTTTCCCATCCATGAATTAACGGCGCGCCTTTTATGCAGTTCACCGACGTGCCAACGGGGTTAAGTTTGTTTTTTACATCGAGTTCAACAGCTGAAAGATAAGCGTTATTGGTGCAGCCAAAATACATGTACACCCGACCATCCGTGTCTTGGAACATATCGGGGTCGCCCACCGCTAATGGAAACGAATTATTGTAGATATCCCATTTTCCGCTGATGGGATCGTCTGTTTTATAGATTGTATGGCTGGCCATCGGCAGGTAATAGATCGAGCCGTTTATAACGGTTACCGAAGGGGCATCCAGTTCAAAAGGCAGATCTCTAGTCGATATAAAATTCCATTTGAGCAGGTCTCTGGAATACCAGTAACCACCGGACGCTGTCGCGAATAAGTAATAGTTATCTTTATATAAAACGATTACCGGATCGGCTGCCGTGCGCCGGGACGGTTTAGTTAACTGAAACCGGTAACTAATATTCACCGGGTTGCAGAAAGTTTGCTGTCCTTTCGCTGATATCGACATCAGATCGAAAACGAGTAACATAAATAGAAATATCAAAAAAGGAATAATATTTTTTTTCATAATTAAAGGCAATATCCAATCGTCAAAACACCAACCAACATCCAGAGTACAGCGAAGCTGATCCGGATGTGAGCAAAAATGCTGTTATCAATTGGATTATTTAGGATGGAAAATATTAAATGTACAGAAGGGCAAGAAAGAAGTACAATTTGTCAAATTCAAAATATAACTATGGCGTTATGTTGTTGTATAGCAGATCGAAGAGTTAAATTTAACGTAAGGGATATTTACGTGCACTACATCTTTTTATATTGCTTACTTGAGCAGTCATGCCTTTGAATGTATTTTCTACCATAAAATTATTTTTATAATTAGACCAATGCAACGCAAAAGCGTGACAATTCAAAAAGATAATATAGGACAGAATTTAAACTTGTAAACCAATTTCATGGCAATTCCATTAGGAAGTCAACAATAGATTGCGAGAAATGCCTATTCAGCTTGGGTATTCAGCGACGCTTGATCAAGCGATTCCGTGCGGTTTAGAGCACTCAGTTGGGTAGGGATTAACGAAAATCTTAATTAATGATCAATGAATTAACATGGTCAAAGTGTTACGGAATTACATTAATTACAGTTCCGGAACGAGGTGTCAATCGCTCCGGAATTTCCAAGTAGGAACAAAAAAGGCCTCAAATCAACGATTTGAGGCCTTTTAGATGTTTTTGATATTGATATCAGCGGAGAGCTAGGGTTCAGAACCTTAGCTCCTATGTGCTTATTATCAGTACTTTACATTTTAAAAAGTTCCTTACTCTACGAATGACGCAAATAGCAAGTTTACTCTAATTGTTAAGCCAAATATAGGTAATTTTTGTGTTTTTCAAAAAAAATTGCTTCAATCAAATTTATTGTAAAATTGATTGAAATCCTTAAAAAGGTTCGGGATCCTGCAACACGTTTTTTAACGAATTTTTGAAAGATTTAAATCCATCAAAATTTTAAAAATGCTTCTTTCGCAGTTGTTTTTATTTTCGATAGCAAATCGTTCGGTAAAGTAATTGTCAGATTGTCTTCCCCATTATAAGAGATAGAAATATCAGGTCGCTCGGCGAAAAGGGTAGGAGTGAAAAAGCTTTTATCGTCAATGATTATATTGAAACAGATGGCTATTTTTTGTGACCGAAAGTTACCAGGTATAAATTGTTGCTCTAAACCGTTATGATCAAAATTTATAGGCAGTACCCGAAAGTGCTTATTTATAAAATCATCCGACGTAATAAGCTCCGAATTTTCACCTCTTGCCACCTTAGATAATTGAACCTCAAATGCCTGTATATGCAAGTCCTGATTGTAATATTCATAATGCATTATCGTCTTTGGCGAAATATAATTTAAATCACCATTTTGATCAATTGGAATGTCGCAGATCAGGTAAGTAATGCCATCAAGCAAATTAAAAGAGTCTCCATTAAAATAGGCTATCTCATAACCGGCCCCCCAGTTTTCTTCTATGTTGTATAAAGAAATATGTTCAGCGCCCAAAAGCTTAACAATGTGATTGATATTTACGGAAAGGGCATGTCGGAAAGAGTGCTGTTTGAATCCAGTAAAAAGAGTGCCATCTGTAGTGGCCTGATGTACGAATTCTTCTAAGCCGGAACCGGTTGCCATGACTTTTTCAAATAGATTACTTGCGCTTTCCATCCAATTTCCAAAGCGATAAACAATATGATTCCAGTCATCGGGGTTTTCAGAAGAATTATCTGCTAGATGAATAAGCGCGGCAGACTGATCAAAGTTTTCAAGTGGATATTCATCTAAAAAAGTAACGAGCTCTGATTTAGAGAATGAGTCGTACAGCCTACTGCGCATCTCAAGTTCGTTCAAAAAATACTTCATTTGAAGCACTGAACCTGCTAAGCCTACTACCAGGTTCGGCTTGATCACATATATCTTTCGAAAGAGGGTTACTGGTTTATATTTTCTTGTTTTATTTACAAAGATGTCTATATCTGTGGATGTGGTTGGCAAGCCAATGCTTCGATCTGCTTCAGCAGAGATTAACAGGTCCCCGATAATGATCGGATATCCATAATTGGAGGTGGAGGCAATAACGGTCATCAGCTAAATATTTTAAAATATTTATAGGTAGTAAGAGATGCCACATACGAAAGTATATTTCGCAACAACTCTGTTTAGGTAATAGTTAAAGGAATTGCAAAGTGGCAATGCTTTCAAGATTGTTATATTTGTTTGTAAATTATTAAAAAGAAATGGAAGATCTAATCCAGCAAGTAGACATTAGCAACTTTAAATCGCTTAAAAACACTACTATCAAGGGTTGTCGTCGCATTAACTTATTCATAGGAAGGCCTAATGTAGGAAAATCCAATATTCTGGAAGCGCTTTCTCTTTTTACAGTACCCTATCTTTATTTTAATAAAAATAAAAGTTTAAATCAGCTTGTTCGATGTGAAAGTGCTACCGAGCTTTTTTACAGCGGGCAGTTTGAAGATTCGGCATATGTGGAGACATCCCGTGGTTCAGTCACATTAATGTGGGACAGACTTCAAGGACTGGATATGAAGTTTCTGAGTCACAACAGGGACATGGAACATTACTATTTTGATGGAAATCTTAATCTGAAAAAGAACAGGACTGCGCCAAAGTGGTTGCCGCCTATCAGAAAGTATACTTTTTCGCCTGATCCTCCTAAAGCAGGAAATACGGGCACCCTACTGCTGCCTCCATTTGGGCAGAATTTGATCCAGATCATTGATCAATCACCTGAACTTTATGAGGAGATTTCTGCTTTATTTAAAGAGTATAAACTTGAACTCACGTTTGACAGGGCGAGCCAAAGCTTGAAAATATTGAAACGCAATAAAGATTCAATTTTCCTTATACCGTATAAATCAATTGCGGATACCTTGCAACGTATCATATTTTTTAAAACAGCAATTGCTAATAATAAAAATGCTCTCCTGTTATTTGAAGAGCCCGAAGCGCATTCTTTTCCACCATATATCACTCAGATAACGCAGGAAATGATTTTCAACCAAACTAACCAATATTTTATTGCCACTCATAGCCCTTTTATTTTAAATGACCTGATGGAAAATGCGCGTGAGGAATTGGCGGTATATATGGTGAGCTATAAAAATCATGAAACCAAAGTAAAATTGCTTAGCGATAAAACCCTACATGAGATTTATCAAAGTGGTGTGGATGTATTTACCAACAGTGAGTTATTTGTATGACAGATCTGTCTTTTATTCCCGAATGCTTTATTGATACTAATTTAGCTGAAACGTTATTAGGGGGTGTTGGTGTTAATCATCAAAAAGGTTGCGGGACTGTATCCAGTCGGATGAAAGATAAGTTTGCTGATGGATTTGCGGTAGGCCTTTTAGATAAAGATAAACAGCAGGTAGAATATTTAAAGGAATTTTCAGAGGTTAGTTCCACTGAGCATCTTATTCTTTTTAAACACCCTCAAAAGCATCATTACATTATCCAAGTCGTACCAGCAATGGAACGTTTTATACTTAACGCTATGGCCGAGGTCGATTTATTGCCGGAAGAATCTGGACTTCCTATAGATTTTAACAGGTTTAAAAAAATGGCCAAAACGGTTAATAGCAAGGACGAGCCAACATTCAAAAAGTTATTTAAAAAATTAGTTAGAGAAGAGGCGGGCCAGATTATCCTTTTGAAAAGCTGGCTTAACTATCTAAAAGAAAACAGATATGATGCAAATATTGATGATTTGATCGCGTTTAATATATAGTTGATTACAGCAGTTTGATATTTTGAATTTGCCCGTCTTATTAATACTGACTAAACATACGAAATATAAGTCGGTAAGTTATATTGTGTAAAGTTTGTACACCCCTACACAAACCTTTAACGTTCTAGTGCATTAAAACAGGCCAAAGGCAAGAATTTGGAGCTAATGGATGGAGGACGAAGATGATTGAACTTAATTGTCTGATACTCTAAGGCAAGGTAGAAAAGAAGAATAGTAAAACGAATGGCACCAACACAACAATTTTGCCGAATACTCAGAGAGCGTTCCGCAGAGCACAGCACCGCAGGACGGCTCCTGTACGCCAACAGACTATACGGCCAGGTCGTGGCAATTTTGCGACAGGAATTAGATTCTATGGTGCGGGTTGTTTTTCTGCTTAATCATAATTTGCCGACCAGGCTACATTTTATTGGCCAGACCTTACAAAATGAAAAATGGACGCTGCCAAACACCCGGACACAGGTAACAGATCGCAATATGGTTGATCTATCTAACATTCTGTATGGATGGGTAAATTCGGTTTATAAACTGGGCTGCGCTTTTATTCACCTTTCTCCAATGGCCGACTATCACCATGTAAACCCCTTTCAGCAATTACCGGCAACTGAACTTAACAATATTAAACAGCATTTACACAACTACCATGGTTTTCCGTTATCCGATGACTTAAGCATGAGTACGGTTAGTCCATACCTTTTGAAGGTGCTGGACAAAGTTTCCAGTAATCTTGAATATTAAATCGAAGGCTTGGCGAACGACAGGATAGGTACGAATTAGCTATGCTTCTTTATCCTCTTTGTAAGTTGTAGAATTTCCTTTTTTGCAGATTGTATTCTAATGACAATTTTCTCAATTTCCTCCTGAGTGAACCATTTAAAATTAGGACTGTCCCGGAATTCTACTAAACCAATTGCATAACTATATTCCTGCTTATTGGTGGCCTGCAAGGTGGGATAATGCGCAAATTGGTTACGAATAGCATTAAGACAGGTCAGTTCATCGATCAATTTTTTATAAGGGTGCCCCTTTTTCTTCGAAGGCTCGAAACCCTCCTCGATGGCTCTATTGAGCAGAATTGTTTTTAATGAGGTCCTTTTGCTTTCAAAAGTCATCCTGTCAAAAACTATATTTTGCATTTTCTGTCTTTCGACTCCGTCGACGGAAAATTCAGCAGCCAACAACGCTTCAATGTTTTTTTCAAACATTGCAAAGTGTGCAATTATTTTACCTCTTATCGGGTAAGTCCGCTCTTCATAATTGGGTTCAAAACAATTTGAGTCAAAGTCTTTCAGATCAGCCATATATGTATTATGAGTTGGTTAGTTGTTTTTTTATGCGCTCATGAACTTCATGCAAATTTTTTCCATATAAATCCATTTCACCATTGAATTTTCCATTCTCATTAGCTATTACATTTTTGAGGTTTAAATAATTGGTAAAAATTCACGATATTAATGTGTGTGGATTTTTCAACAATTAAGATGATATGAATAGAAGCATTATTGTTATTGGCAATTTGCATACATCACTTTTATTTGACAAGGAGGATTATTCATACATCATCAAATAAAGGTAAAATATAGTTGTCAATCGAAGAATAGTTAGAAATGCGTTTCACATTAAAGAAATTCCGGGTGCTGACGATACGATTAGTATCCAGTTGATCTAAATCGCTTAAATCGTTCTGTATATTCGCTGATTAAATATTGATTAATGGCGAAATCAAGAGATAATTTCAGCAAGGAAGTTGTCCGGCTTTTAGGAAGCCGTGTAGCTTACCGCTGTTGTTATCCCGGATGTGGCGTCCTGACCATTGGCCCAAACACCATAGATGATAGTAAAGCGCTGATTTTAGGTGAGGCAGCACACATTTATGGTGCATCACCCGGCGGGCCGCGATACGACCCCAAGATGACGCCTGATGAACGCCGGGCTGTTTCCAACGGCATATGGATGTGCCGCCATCATGCCAGGCTAATCGATGCCGATGAAGGAAATTATTCCGCAGAAACCATCCAGCAGTGGAAAGAGCAAGCAGAGGGGGAAACTTATCGCCAGCTCAAAGAACTCACCAAAGCCACGGTTCCCGAACCGACCACAATCATTTGCCTGCACCCGAAACTCATGTTTGAAGGAGTCTGGGCAGGTGCGAAAGACGACACCTGGCGCTTTATCGTAAGAGATTTTATTTACGGTGATCGAAATGTTCTACGAGAGTTCCAGGTCTCCCGAACAGGCGAACGCAAAAATTATATCATTATCGAATCTCAGGGCGACGGCCGTTTGATCCGTGACACCTTCGAATGGAAAGAGCAAAGTGATACCATCGAGATCGCGGTACAGGTCTTTCCGTCGGCGGTGCGCCGCAATCCCGACTTTATCGGTACCGCACCGGCTTATCCGATTGAGCTGGATAATGGACGTGTCCGGATGGTCTCCGGCCGGGAACTGGCGGTTCAAAAGATCAAATTCTTACTTAACGAAAACCAGGGCAGCAGGATGATGAACCGAAGTTACGGTACTTTATTCGGCAGCTATTATCGCGATCACAATGATAACCTCAAACTGCTGAACCGACTGGTCAAAGTAGAATTGACCAGGTTAATAGCCATACCTACCAATCCTGAACAGCCTGCCGGTGCGCCCGAACTAAATTTTATCAATCGTATACACGAAGTGCGGATTTCGAAGGAAGCAGACGGCAAAGTATCCGTGTGGCTTTCCTTGGAATGGGGAGATGGTTCCCTTTGGGAAGGTATCGTTATTGTTTACATAGAAAATATAGTTATATCAGTTGATGAATCATTGCCAGCTGTAAAGTTAGTCAGGCCACAGGCAGAAAAAGCTCCGCTTGATCAATTACGCACGCTGACCGCATCTTTAGAGGGTGAGGAATTGCGTGTCAAAAATAATGAAGCCAGTCAATTAGAGATTTTTCGAGATGTCCTACCATTGTTTATGAATCGGTTTGAGCAATTACTAAAAGGAGAGATCTACCCAATGTTCCATGAATATCTATTGTCCCGGACTTACGATCATTATAGTTATGACTTTAATACTTCTTATGACCTGGAATTGCACTTGCTGAAACGCGGCATGGTACATGAAATGGGAGTGCATGTTGCTCTTAAAGGTTTCAAAAAAGCCGGTATCCAGGCTTTCGATATTCATAGCAACCTCTATTTTTGGTTCAACGACTATAATTACACCGTTGGGATATCACAAGCTCAACCGCGGTTAGCTAAAATGTATAATCAACGGCCTAGCGAAACGGAAGTTGAAATGGTAGCCAACGATTTTATTAACCGTATAATCCTACAGATCAACGAGCAGATTTTAAAAATTCAGAGCTAGCTTCAGATACAATTCATCTTAGGTTAAGCCGGAATAATTGTAATGTTATTACCAAATCGTATTTTCAGTTCTTGGTCACTAATGCTATCAGGCATACCGATGCATAGTAGTCTTTGCGGGCGTGAAATAGCAACATAGACTAATCGCTGCTTTTCCGACGGCATTGATATCGGAGGGATAAAATCATCAAAACCGATATTTTGCCCCTGTCTGTTTTCGCTGAGAATGAATAAAATAGCTTCAAACGTCATACCCTTCGCTTGGTGTATGGTTGTAACGGGTAATTCGTTACTGGTGACCGCTTTTTTAAAGAAAGTATTCAAAGGTTGTGCAAGTGTTTCGGTATCAAAAGTTTTTGATGTTTTTTTTCGGATCCCAAAATCAATTTCTGTGGTGATCTGCAAACTTGTTTTAAGGTACGTCTGCGTTTGAAGTGTCCAGTCTTTGACGGTGAGGGCAAAATCAGGCAGGTTTCTAACCATACTAAATATTGTTCCATTTAAATGGTGGCTATCCTTTGAATCGTCTTCTTTATCTTTGACCTCCTGATACGTCAACCCCGGATTTAATAGGCTAATTATGATACGCCTTACTTTTCGTACCGCATCTTTAACTTCATTAGACTCAAGGTGTATTTTTGCCTCGACAAGCAAATATGGTAATGCTTCTCCCCAAGGTTTGTATTCAGACTGACGGCCAAGCAATTCGTTGCGCATGGTGTTCCCCCTTACGAGAATGCGGTTATTCTTTAATTGATTTGATTTACATAACTCCTCAAATGTCGATACGATGTGGCTTTGTCCACCGGCAGGAAATTTCAAAATATGCAGTGTCTGATCAGATGCATGGCATTGCGGGCAGGTAACGGGTTGTTCACCTGGGCGTCTCAAAGGGCTAAATACATCGACTATATTTTGAGTAGAACGGCGATTTTCGGTAAGCCTTAGTCCCTGCCAGTTAACTGTATCATCAAATTTCTTTAAAAATAATTCAGGATTGGCATCGCGCCATTGATACAGGCATTGATATGGATCTCCCACTAAGTCAACATGCTTTAACCCATTGTCGATAAGCGCCTGCAATAGTGCGTGCTGGATTTCCGAGGTATCTTGCGCCTCATCAATAATAAGATATGGGTATCTTTCTGAAAGATAGGTAGCAACGCGTGGTATCTTTTTCAAGATTTTTAATGCAAAAACCGCAGAATCAGAGGTTTTTAACAAACCGGCATTGTATTGAATTGTCTTGACTGCTCTACCATATGTAACAAAATCCGCATCGGCGCTTTTATCTTTACCATCCCATGAGATACCATCTGTTATGGTAAAGTCTACTTTACTCGGACGGAATGCATAACAAAGACTTTTATATTTCTTAATGAATGCCCAATTATTCTCAAAAAGCCGATCTATATAAGAGTAATCGTCCACGATCCGCCAGCGTTTGCCGACATCCATGATTTTGTGTATAAAGGGCAAAGTAATGTACCCGTTTATAAAACTGTCGATGGTAGAGATACTATGAGGATAAGCTAACGGAAACCCGGTAATCGTTCTGTATTTTTCTGCAATTTCGTTTTTCGCAACATTGGTAAATGATAGACAAGCTATTCCACCTGAATTGCCATACTCCTGTTCCCATTCATTGGTTAGCTTCAGTAATTTATGCGCAATGGTAGTCGTTTTCCCACTTCCTGGACAAGCATTTAATACTACTTTTCCAGTAGCATCAATGTAGGCTTTTCTTTCGTTCGTCAAATCGAAGCTCATTTATCGATTGCGGTTACAAGGTGAGAAATAGCCTCTTTGATATAGTCAGGCACGTTAAAGTTTGTCTTGGCTTCTTCGATGTTCTCTGCCAGGTAAACAGAAAAGTCTTGGGCAAATTCAGCTTTTGCCGGTAAAGACTTCCACGCTAAGAGAGCAAGGTCAAATGTATAATCAGCTGTTAAATCATCATTTGTGATCGAATCAAAATGCACCTTAAGTTTTTCAGTTCTTTTTGATATTGGTGGATAAGCCATCAAAAACTTCCACAACAGGTTGTCTTCAATCTGCTTTTTTAAATTACCGAGATTAGCACGAATAAGTGCAAATTCAAATGTTTTGTAAGCTTCCTTTACCAGAATCTTGTCTGGTGTGGCATTACTTAACGTCTTTATATTGGCCAAACGCGCAGCAACTTTACCAGCCTTAATTCCGTCACCAAGTTCTTTTAGCGCATCTGCATTGCCAATAATATTCTTAAAAGAATACATGGAATCTTTGGATTTAGGAAACCTGTCATCGTCCGTAAGTATTGCGACCGGTTGAGGTATTGATCTGTTTGGGTCAGGATTATTGAATAAATAAATAAACGGGTGAAACGATGTTCCATCAACATTGACCAGTTCGATTTTGTAATCCTGTAGAGGACTATCCAAAATCACTGAAAAGACGGGCAACAGTAATTCTTCCGAAATACCTTCAACGAAAAGAATTCCTTTTGAGAAGAATAGCTGGGATTTCGTTACGTCAATATATCGCTCTAATTGTTTCTTTCTGAATTTCGGCTCATCGTTAATGGTTTCTTCCGTGTCATCATCAAGGGGGTTCACTATCAAGGTGGCAGCCCGACCTTCAAAACAGTCTTTTATATTAACAGCTGTATTATCTCTGTGGAGCAGAATAAGATTGTCAAGCGGCACTTTGGATGTGAGAGTGGGCGAATGGGTTGTTATAAATAGTTGTGAGTTTTCCTTTTTATGTTTGGTTTTCAGAAAGTTAAAAAGACTTAGCTGCAACTGCGGATGTAAATGAGCTTCTGGCTCCTCTATAAGCAGACAATAATGAGAGATGGGGTCTATTAAAAGCTGTTGATTGATGTCTCCTAAAACAGTAGCTATATAGATTAGATTATTGAAACCAAGGCTGTTCTGTTTGAGGTTAAAACCTTCACCTTCCAATGTTTTGCGGTCATGTGGTAGAAAGGGCTTAATGATGTTGACAATATATTCCGCTTTTGAATCTTCTATTCTTACACCAATCTGATTTTCAATGGATACTTTGTAAATGCCTGTTAAATTAAGATTAATCGAGTCTTTTGAATCGATTACTTCCTGCAATTTCAGCAATGCGTCATTGGCATCTTTCATTAATTTCTCATATAACGGCTGACTTTTATTGCGCTCCACTTGACGGTTGATCAAACTGCCGAGGATATTTCCTCGGTTTGAAAGAAGATCGCGTGTGCTGTCTCTTAACGCACCCAAATAATAGTGAATGAACAGTTGAAAAGTTTCAGAATCAGGTTTTTGACCCTCTACTTCTCCACTATAATAATTAGAGGAAATTTTTTGGCCGGATTTACGGTAGATCAATGTAATACGTGCAGAATCATCGTCCTCCGTTGCTCCTATGATCAAATATTCAAAAAATGCGCCTTTTTGGAATGGCGTCAGCCCCCTGAAATCAAATGTGATTTTTATAATGCTGCTGTCCATATAAAAGTCTTCAGGCGCTACGTATAGATCCCGTTGCTGCCTGCCGACATTATATAAAAGCCGGATGGCATCTATAAGTGCGGTCTTGTGGCTGCCGTTTTCACCAATAATGACATTAATGTCATTACGAAACCTGGCTTCAAGTTTCCTGATACCTTTATAATTTTCAATTGAAATATGTGATATATACAAGATTCGGTTTATTTAGGTTTTGAGTATTTGTAAAGATAGAATTAAATCAATTTACTTAGCATCAACTATTTATTGAAGTTATCTTCAAAATCAGAAAGTTATGTAGCGACTGCGATTAACAACCATTTTTATTTAGCCAGGAATTTATTGAACACTGCCAAGTAGTGGCTTCATTTCAAGTTCCGTTAGGCATCAATAGCTTGCTGAATTCATCCTTGCAATGCAATTTCCTTATCTTTATGATTGATGGAAATTACAGACCTGATCCTTAAACAAAAGATATCAAGCCTTGAGGCAAGTGTTGAACAATGGGCGAACTGTCGTGATATGTGGCATGACAGCGGCTTTAAAACACCCCAGGAACATTTCGATGATGAACCCAATGAAGTGACAGCCTGTGTGGCTGTGTTTTGGAGCGAAGGCCCGATGTGGAGTATGTTCAATGGCTATGGCTATAATGACCAAATGAGCGCGTTCGAAGCGTTCATGGATACTCAGGAATTTTATTGGGAGCATGTCGGCGGGGTAGCCTACGGCTTTTTTCCAAAGGAAGATGATCTCAACGAACGTTACCTGGAATATTTTGAATGGCAATGGATCTGCGACCTGATCCGGCCAAACTATACTTCGCTATATCAGGAAATCTATGATTATTTTCATCGTAAGCCTGACCTGCTTTATCAACTTTCACCCCGCAAATTTGAGATCCTGATCAGCGAAATCTTCGCCAACCAGGGTTACCGAAGCGAACTTGGCACCGGGCAGAATGACGGCGGGGTAGATGTCCGCCTCTATAAAAAGGATGAGATCGACCAGCTCGTGACCCTTGTACAAGTTAAACGCTACAAACCCGAATTACCTGTAAAACTGGATGCTGTCGCTGCCTTAAAGGCTATCGTTGACGATGAGAAAGCCAATCGTGGCCTTTTTGTGACCACCTCCAGCTACCAGCCGGTCGCGAAACGTTTTGCTGCGAGGCAAACCAGCCGGCTCACCTTAGCGGATTCCGCCGATGTCAGCCGTTGGTGTGAAAGCGCCCGCAACATTATCCTGCGAGATAAAAGTCAGTTATTTAGCGATGATAACCTGGTGCACCTGCTCCGACAACCACAAAACGGCGACTTGGCAGGCACCATCGTTGTAACCAGAAATGGCTATAATATGATACGCAATGAATTTTGCCTGATAGTTAAGGACACCGAAAAAATAGCGTTACTTATGCGGTTGCCGGCGGAAAAGACCTATGACGATCCACCGTACAATACGAGGGGTAGCGAGCGCCCTGCTCTTGACCGCCGAATACTGGCCAATCGTACCAAAGAAAACGTTTTCCGCGCTAAAAAATCCAACGACGAACATGGCAGAGTTTCTTTTTGGGGTGACGGCGAATTATACCATATTTGGGACGGACAAACCCAATATTTTGATCATAATGATTAGTGTGCCGGGATGCCAAAGAAATTTAAGTAATGTTTTATTGTTATAACGGAAAAACCTAATAATCCCTGGTTTCTGTTTGCAATCTTTGTAGAAAGCCCGATCAACTTTTTAACCGCCATTATTCGGTACCTGCGCAACGCCCTCAACTGCAAATGATGATGCTATAGAAAATGCTTTATCTATGTAGATTGTTAGTTATCTTGCTTCAAATTATTGACATGCCGCTTTATCATTTCACGAAACTGGATACCTTTCTTCGATATATTCTGCCTTCTGGGACGTTAATGTCTAACAGCCTCGCTTTGATGAATGACCCGCGCGAATCCCACCCATGGGGTTTTGGCAGTACGAACTTGCCTTATGATAAATTGTTTCCTGATTACTACTCCGATCAGACCCATATAGATTGTCAGCTTAAATTTGGCCAAATGGTCAAAGACCGCTTTCAGGTAATCTGTTTTTCCGGTGCAAAACATCATGGCTGGGATAACGAAATGATGTGGGCGCATTATGCCGACCGGCAAAGAGGTATTTGCCTGGAATTCGATGAAAAGGCTTTAAAAGCTTCAATAGAGAGTAACTTTCCGGGAACAAGATTTGAGATTCAGGATGTCAATTATGAACAGAAAATCAAAAACAGGGAGGCTTGGGTTGAATGGAACAGCCGTTTATCGCACGAAGAAAATCTGCAAAATTTTTTGGAGATATTGAGCCGTAAGGTCACTTTTAACAAATCACATTTCTGGGAAAAGGAAGACGAAAAACGTTTGTTGTTCCTCAACCATGCAGAGCGTTTGCTTGTCCCAGTGTTAGGGGCGTTGAAAGCGATACATATCGGACTGGGTATCCCTAAACCCGAACATGACGAAATATTTGACGCGATTAGCGGAAAAGGGATCAAACTTTACGTGATGATCTACCAGCATAACCGTTATGAGCGCTGGACATTGACCAAAAAAGACAGGAAATGGTGGACCTCTAAAGACTAAGATCCGGATGAGCGATAATATTTACAAGCTTTTCTGTTAAATTTAACTTCATGAACCTTAACTCATCCCTTCCGGCGTCCACCTCTCAGGAAAACTTAGAAACCATTTCCAAAAATAAACTGGCGCTGCGGTTTAATCCCGAACTCTTTGAATTGCGGTATGAAACCTTGCGCGATAAGGGGGTTGACCTAATGGTGGAGATCAAGCAAAATGGCTATTATACAAATTTTCGGTTTGCAATACAGTTGAAAGCCACGGCTTCGGTTCTGCCGGGCAAAGACGGCTATCTTTCCTTTCCGTTGGAGATCAACAATTTGAATTACCTGCTGAACTTCGGGATGCCGGCTTACTACATTTTATACGACCATACCGCTGACCGCATCTACATTGAGCGGGCAGAAGAGATCTATCATAATGTGCTGCAAAAGTACCGTCTAGATCAATTGCCCAAAACATATAGGGTCAGTTTTACCCATTTGCTAACAGATGAAATGATTGATGAGGTTTACCGGCAAACGTTCGAGGCCGGAACGATCATGAAGAAGTTAGGTCCGCAGTTGTATTTTTCGTCCCGGCAGGTAGATGGCATCAAGGGTTTTGTGATTGATGATGATAAAGATGTTTACAGTGCCGATCAGAACATCGCTTTTATTGAGCAAGTGGGATGGGAACTGGTTAATGAGAGGGAGTTTACCCGTATTATTGAAATCGAGCAGCGCACACATCCGAGAACGAAAGCCTCCGCTGGGTTCAATATGATTTGTGGTCTGGCTTATTATCAAAAGGGTCAGTTGTTTAAGGCCCTTGAATTACTCAAACAGGCGCAGGTCGAAAAAGATACGCTTACCGCTGACAGTCGAGGTTTGGTCGATTATTTTCTACTGCATTCCCGCTACCTGCTGGGCATGGTAGACCAGAATACCCTTCATGCGGCTACTGCAAAAATCGTAGCAGCTGAAAATGTGGGCACTTTCATCAAATTGGACAATAGCTACCATCTGTTGACGGCCAGCGACGGTACGCCGGAAGAAATGATCACCCGGTTTTATCAGAATTGCAGGGAACTGATTGCGGAAGAGGAACATAACCCTGCGACGCGGATCATGGCTTATTCTAAACTGTTGAGTATAGAAGCCGATTTGTTATTGCATGAGTTAACCAATAATTATTCCTTCACGCTAGGCAGAAAGAAGGATTTATTAAGGGATGCCATCAACCGGGACTGGGAAGTTTTTGACCGACAGTTGCGAACGCAATACAAATCCTTAACCGATTTTGCATTTAAAAAATATGACTTTTTAGCGATCAATAACCTGATGATGGATCAGGCAGAATGGGACTTTGAGCAAGCTTTTCATTTTTATGCTTTTGAAAACTGGAGCCCGGAAACGTTTAAGGTTGAGGGGCCCATCAACGCTCAAACCCGGAAGCGACTGGAAAAAGGCCTGATAATGGTGGACAAGGTAGAAGAAGCCTACGAACGGTTAATGCATATTGAAAATCTATATGCCTGCTTGATGTTTAAATATCAGCTGCTGGATTTTATGGGGGAGGCGCAAAAAGCGGCAAGTATCTCCGAAAAACTAGAGAAGTTAATCGATACATATGAATTGAATGCATTGCGAAAGGGCTATGCGGATGTGATGACGGGGAAGACCAAACACCAGGTCTTTATCGAGAAGGTAACCGATAAAATGACGAACATATATGAGGTTGCTAAAAGCACTGATATTGAAAAGTATATGTTCGAAGATGTAACGGAGGAGCGGAACAGGTTATTCAAACGACAACCGCAATGGTCCCTTAAAATATTATTTCCCCTGGATATACCGGAATAATCGTCCACTATAATTTTTGCAGGCGTTCGGCAATAGCCCGTAGCATAGCTATCAAACCGCAATTTGGTTAATTTATAAAGCAAACGTATCTATATATTACATTTCGCCCAAAAACAAATTGATTTACCTAAGCTATTAAGAGGGTTTCCAATAGGGGAGGTACTTAGGAGATATAAGATGACCGCAGAAATATTGGATTCATTACAATATATTGGGGAGAGGCCACTCATAGCGAAATGGCGTTAATTATTTTTAGATGAAGTACCCTTATAGCTTGCGCCGAAATGGTGTGGTCTCATTCATCATAATCTCAAGCCTGAGCCGTTAATATTTAAAAAATGCTTTTGGCGGAATGGGAGAGAGACTTTAGAACCTAAGTTTTATTGTATTGATTATTAAATTTGTAATTTCTATTTTCATCGTAACTCATGAACAACGCATAAAGTCCACAAATATGTCGTTCTGTTACCTTGTTCGCTTTTCGGCTAATCGGTACACGGTTGAACTTTATAAATCCAATAGGAACAAAACAGTTCCGTTATATTTTAAAACCTATTGTTAGACTGATCGTTGCTTTCATAAAGGGAAAAGAATCTGGCGGTCTCGAAATATAAATCTTCGTTCATAATAACTTAAAGATCAGCTCGATTATTTTAGATAAAAATGTGAATAATTAGTGTAAAAATTATTGTTATTTGACAACAATAATTCATACCTTGCGCAACTCATTTTCAGGCATTTACGTAATAGTAAATTTAATTTTATTCGGATGACGAACAAACCCAGCATCAAAAGACCTTACAGAGAACCTGTCATCGATGATTTGTTCCATTTTTATTTGGAGTCTGACCTGCTGGGCAAAAAGGATTATCATGTCTATCTTGACCAGGCCAAAAAGTATGTTGTCGCTGTCAACCCTGATTTCCGTGAATCCCTGAAAAACAAGGAACTGGCCCCGACGCCCGATATGTTCGACTATTCAGGCCATTCAAGACCCATCGCTTTACAGCTACTGGTAAGCTTCGATAATTTTTGCAAAGCCGTCCACGATGTCATTACCGACCATGTAGTTTTTACAGCCACATCGAAACCGGTTGCAAAAAGGGCCGTCGCCCGCGAGACGATGGCCCTTTAGTTCCTGGTCTTTTTTACGGTCACTGCATTGCCGCTTTATTATTATCAAAGAGCACCTTTAAAAATTTAGCCATCCTGGCGAAATCAGAGGCCTGTATGCCCTCGTAGAATTCTGCAAAACTAACCGCCGCGATTGGCGCCATTCGAACGATCGTATTATTCACTTTCAGGACAGCGATCTCTTCCCGGTGCTTTATATATTCAAAATCATAAAAGGTACGGTCCCTTTCCGAATTCGATTTGATCGCCGGCCCGGTCAGTTCGATCATCGGCTTTACCGCGAACTGCCGCAGCACGATCAATAAAAAATCCGCCGAACCGATCTGCGCGGTATGGTGTTCCTTTATCCTGAAATAATGATAGAACCAGATCAGGTAACGGTTGACCCGCCTGACCTGGATATTTTTCAGCAATTCATCAACCGGGTTGAAGGAGAAGGTGGTTTGAATGGCTATATCAATGATCTCGGCTATTTTGGACGCGATCGCGGCGGGCTGCACTTTATCCAATCCGCCGTTCTGGTTGATAAAAAAGGCCAGTTCCACTAAAATGGCGATGGTGTCCGCTTGGTAGTCCGCCTCTTCGATGATGCGCGGGAAGTTGCCGATCCCTTTGACAGTATTACAATCGAGGTTATGTACCTTATGGATACTTTCATGGATGATATACAAAGTGGTGGCGATCATGAGCTTCTCCCGGTAATTCAAATTTGCTTGGCTTTCGAACCGCCGGCTCACTTCTTGATAAAAAGAGAAATCGATCATCCAGCGCTGCTTGTCCCGGTCATAACGCACAGACTCGTCCACCTGCAACTGTTCCGTTTCCAGCAATTCTACCTCGGGCAGGTCGAGGTGCATAAACCTTTTTAAGTTCGCCGTTTCAAACTGCCAATAAGGAAAGTTAAATATCGGATTTACAAGATCATCGCCCAAACCGAATATACCATGGAACCAATACTTTTGACCGCCACTATAACTTTCGCTGAGAAACGCTTTGAGCTTTTCCAGCCGTTCATTCGTTTTTACGATATCTTCCTTTATTGACTGTTGCATCCGTAAGCCGGCAGTCTGCGTGGCCGGCGCTTCAGCAGGTTTAAATAAGATCTTGCGAAGGTCGCTTACCTTGTATTTTGTCATGCCTTTACGAAAGTCCAGCATGCGTTGAACATCGTAAAATCCTGTAAGTGTGGCGGTCGGCGACCTGGTTATCTTCCGGAAATCGATGCCCAGTTTTTCCAGATCAGGGATGCTTTTGGTCTCGACCAAACTTTTGGAACCATGAAGAACCATGGTGGCATTCAGCGACGGGTGCGCCCAGATATAACATTCAACGTCCTCCTCCAAAGCTGCGATCAGCCTTTCGAATTGATCCATGTCATTCACCTCCAGGTACTTGATGTATTGCCGGATATCCAGGAAAAGGGGCTGCACGCCATGTTCTGTCGGATAGTCTATATTAAAAACGATATCAAGTTCCATATTAATCTTTTTTGAAGGTAATTTGAATGGTATAGGGCTTGTCATTAATCTTTTTATAGTAGGCGCCGTAATTGTTCAGGATGGCTTTGATCGTGTGTTGGCCCGTGCCGTCACCCGTGTCGGGGCGGTACTCGCTGTTTTGTTCGATAATGAGCTCCTGGTACTGCTCATCGTCCTT